>ENA-OWPN01000115-OWPN01000115.1-human-gut-metagenome-genome-assembly--contig:-NODE-115-length-141923-cov-16.829144_pt1 | contig 141923 bp, 126 predicted proteins | sample MGYA00248266_ERZ651850 | MGnify/ENA primary metagenome ERZ651850 (study PRJEB26924, sample SAMEA4378296) | human gut metagenome | biome: human gut; feature: human-associated habitat; material... | reverse complement strand
CCATGGACTGGATGGAGCAGGAGCAGGAGCGTGGTATCACCATCACCTCCGCCGCGACCACCTGCTACTGGAAGGGCTCCAAGGATCAGTTCCCCCAGACGCGTATCAACATCATTGACACCCCGGGCCACGTGGACTTCACTGTTGAGGTGGAACGTTCTCTGCGTGTGCTGGACGGGTCTGTCACCGTCATGTGTGCCAAGGGCGGTGTGGAACCCCAGTCCGAAACTGTGTGGCGTCAGGCTGATCACTACCATGTCCCCCGGATGATCTACGTCAACAAGATGGACATCACCGGCGCGGATTTCTATCATGTGCTGGACATGGTGCACGACCGGCTGAAGGCCAACGCCGTCCCCATCCAGCTGCCCATCGGGAAGGAGGATACCTTCAAGGGTATCATCGACCTGGTGGAGATGGATGCCGATATCTATTACGATCAGTTGGGCAAGGATATGCGCGTGGAGCCTATCCCCGAGGATATGGTCGACCTTGCCAACGAGTACCGCGAGAAGCTGCTGGATGCGGTCTCCATGTTCGATGATGAGATCATGGAGCTGTATCTGGAGGGGAAGGAGATCCCCACCGCCAAGATCCGCGCCGCCATCCGCCAGGCCACCTGTGCTGTGGAGATGGTGCCCGTGACCTGCGGTTCCAGCTATCGCAACAAGGGCGTACAGAAGCTGCTGGACGCCATCGTGGACTATATGCCCGCCCCCACCGACGTGCCGGCCATCAAGGGTGTCAACCCCAAGACCGACGAGGAAGAGGAGCGCAAGTCCTCCGATGACGAGCCGTTTGCAGCCCTGGCGTTCAAGATCATGACCGACCCCTATGTGGGCCGCCTGAGCTTCTTCCGTGTCTACTCCGGCACGCTGACCACCGGTTCCTCGGTCCTCAATGCCACCAAGGGCAAGCGAGAGCGTATGGGCCGCATCCTGCAGATGCACGCCAACCACCGCGAGGATATCGAGTCCGTCTACTCCGGTGATATTGCCGCCGTGGTGGGTCTGAAGAATACCACCACCGGCGATACCCTGTGTGATGAGAAGCATCCCATCATCCTGGAGTCCATGGAGTTCCCGGAGCCTGTGATCCGCGTGGCCATCGAGCCGAAGACCAAGGCCGGTCAGGAGAAGATGAGCGTCGCTTTGGCCAAGCTGGCCGAGGAGGACCCCACCTTCCGCACCTACACCGACGAGGAGACGGGCCAGACCATCATCGCCGGTATGGGCGAGCTGCACCTGGAGATCATCGTGGACCGCCTGCTGCGCGAGTTCAAGGTGGAGGCCAATGTGGGCGCGCCTCAGGTGGCGTACAAGGAGACCATCCGCAAGGCTGTGGATCAGGATACCAAGTATGCCCGCCAGTCCGGCGGTAAGGGCCAGTACGGTCATGTGAAGATCCACGTGGAGCCCAACGAGTCCGGTAAGGGCTACGAGTTTGTCAACGCCGTGGTGGGCGGCGCCATCCCCAAGGAGTATATCCCCGCTATCGATGCCGGTATCCAGGGCGCCATGCTCTCCGGTACCGTGGCTGGCTATCCCGTGGTGGATGTCAAGGTCACCCTGTTCGACGGTTCCTATCACGAGGTGGACTCCTCCGAGATGGCGTTCAAGATCGCCGGTTCCATGGCCTTCAAAGAGGCTATGCGTAAGGCGGATCCCACGCTGCTGGAGCCCATTATGAAGGTCTGTGTCATCGTCCCCGACGAGTACATGGGCGATGTGATCGGCGACCTGAATGCCCGGCGCGGACAGATCCAGGGCTATGAGATGCGTTCCGGCGCACAGCAGATCGACGCGTTCGTGCCGCTGGCCGAGATGTTCGGCTATGCCACCGACCTGCGTTCCCGCACCCAGGGCCGTGGTCAGTACACCATGGAGCCCAGCCACTATATCGAGCTGCCCAAGGGCCTGCAGGAGAAGCTGATCGCCAAGCGTACCGGCCGGGAAAATTTCTAAAACCGTATTTTACGATTGATTTTCCCACCAAAATACTGTAAAATGGCAGTGTTAGATTGTAACGCTGCCCCACACACGATACAAAAATGTTAAGGAGGATCATTTCAAATGGCTAAGCAGAAATTTGAGAGAACTAAGCCCCACGTTAACATCGGCACCATCGGTCACATCGACCATGGTAAGACCACCCTGACCGCCGCTATCACCAAGTATCTGGCTCTGCAGGGCGGTGCTGAGTACACCGATTACGCTTCCATCGATAAGGCTCCCGAAGAGCGCGAGCGTGGTATTACCATCAACACCGCTCACGTGGAGTATGAGACCGCCAAGCGTCACTATGCGCACGTTGACTGCCCGGGCCACGCCGACTATATCAAGAACATGATCACCGGTGCTGCCCAGATGGACGGCGCTATCCTGGTCATCGCTGCCTCCGACGGCCCCATGGCTCAGACTCGTGAGCACCTGCTGCTGGCCCGTCAGGTGAACGTGCCCTCCGTGCTGGTCTTCCTGAATAAGTGCGACCAGGTCGACGATGAGGAGCTGCTGGAGCTGGTCGAGATGGAAGTTCGCGAGCTGCTGGACTTCTACGGCTTCCCTGGCGACGAGACCCCCATCATCCGCGGCAGCGCTCTGAACGCTCTGGTTTCCGAGTCCACCGATCCCAACGCTCCCGAGTATGCCTGCATCAAGGAGCTGATGGATGCTGTTGACAGCTGGATCCCCACTCCCGACCGCAAGGAGGATATGCCCTTCCTGATGCCCGTCGAGGACGTGTTCACCATCTCCGGCCGTGGTACCGTGGCTACCGGCCGTGTGGAGCGTGGTAAGCTGAACCTGAACGAGAAGGTCGAGATCGTCGGTCTGTCCGATGAGAAGCGCGAGACCACCGTTACCGGTATCGAGATGTTCCACAAGCTGCTGGATTACGCTGAGGCCGGCGATAACATCGGCGCCCTGCTGCGTGGTGTTGCCAAGACCGAGATCGAGCGCGGCCAGGTCCTGTCCAAGCCCGGTTCCATTCATCCCCACACCAAGTTCGTTGGCCAGGTCTACGTTCTGACCAAGGACGAGGGCGGCCGTCACACCCCCTTCTTCAATAACTATCGTCCCCAGTTCTACTTCCGTACCACCGACGTGACCGGCGTCATCACCCTGCCCGAGGGCACCGAGATGTGCATGCCCGGCGATAACGTCGACATGAAGGTCGAGCTGATCACCCCCATCGCTATCGAGAACGGTCTGCGTTTCGCTATCCGTGAGGGTGGCCGTACCGTGGGTTCCGGCGTCGTCATCGAGATCGACGAGTAATCTGACCCCACAGGGACAAAGCCAATTAAAAAGAGGAAGCCGAGAGGCTTCCTCTTTTTTGCCAATGTTCGAAAACAATTTGTATAATTCTGACGAGATATGTCAAAATGTATTCTGATTTGCGCTCTATACCGCGGGATATGTCAGTCCGTGCTGGAAGCCGCCCTTCCCGGTGGCCACAACGTCCCCGCCGATAAGCGTATCACCGCACAGGTACAGGTTGGCCTGCACGCCCCCGTCCATTCCGGGATAGTTGGTGATGCGGAACGTGTAGCGCCGTATCGGCTGTCCCGCAAAGTCTGCAAAGGGGAGGCCCTGTTCGGTCTGCATGGCGGCGTAGTGGCCCCAAGTGTCGCCCAGGGTCTGGGGAAGCTGAAGGTCCAGCGTCTCGATCGGATCAGGCTCCACCTGCCAGCCCAACTGCTGTAAATAGTCTGCCATTTCTGCGGTGTCGGCAAGTGTAATGGTATTTTCCTTGTCAGAGAAGCACCCGGCTAACACCACGGTTACGGCAGCGATCACCATAAATGACACCGCCATAACGGCAATGCGCCGTTTGGATATATGTAATATCATCATATTCATCACCTCATAATTACCTATTTTCAATCTGATGAGAATATGCTATCATAGGGTAAAAATCCGAAAGGAGGCGGCCTATGGAGCGTCTCGACAAGCTGCTGGCGGGCACTGGGAAGTGGTCCCGCCGGGAGGTGAAAGCGTTGGTACGGCAGGGCCTGGTGCGTGTTGACGGCCGGCTGGCCGCCTCCGCCGAGGACAAGCTGGACCCGGCCGTGGCAGTCGTCACCGTAGCCGGTGAGACCGTCGCGCTTCACCGCTTCACCTATGTTTTGCTGCACAAGCCCGCCGGCGTCCTCACCGCCACCGAGGACAGAAAGCAGCCCACGGTCCTGGACCTTCTGCCGCCGGAGCTGCGCCGTATCGGCCTTGCTCCGGTGGGGCGGCTGGACAAGGACACGGAGGGCTTGCTGCTGCTGACCAACGACGGCGAGCTGGCCCACCGGCTGCTGAGCCCTAAATACCACGTGGACAAACGCTACCTCGCCCGGGTGGACGGTGAGCTCTCAGCGACGGATGCGGAAGCATTTGCCCGCGGGATGACGCTGGGGGACGGGCTGGAATGCCTGCCTGCCGGGCTGGAGCTCCTGCCCGGTCATGCGTGCATCGTGACGCTGCGGGAGGGGAAATTCCACCAGGTCAAGCGGATGCTGGCAGCCCGCGGCGCGCCGGTGCTGTATCTGAAGCGGCTGTCCATGGGACCGCTGGTGTTGGAGGATTCTCTGGCTGCCGGAGCGTACCGTTTGCTGCGCGCGGAGGAGATATTAGCGTTATACCGTGTATGTGGTCTGTGATTTTTTTGACATAACCGCAAAAAACGCAACAAGTTTTTTGTGGAAAAGAGAAAAAAACGCTTGCAAAATCGTGATTATGACGATATAATAGGAGCAACGACTGAGCAGATTGCACAAAGTACCGTCGCGGGATTTGCGGGAGGATCACGTTATGTCCGGCAGAATTTTTCAGAACTCTGTACTCCAATTCAAAGAGACCACCGACCGTACCATCGGCGTGATCGATGCCGAGGGCACTGTTATCGCTTGCAGTGAGCTGACGGCCATCGGCAAGCGGTGGAGCAAGTATGTGGAGCCTATCGTTTCGGCGGACGGCACCTGCGTGGCGCTGGAGGGCAAGTGCTTCAAGGCGTTGCCCAGTTGGGGCAACACCTTTGACTATGCCGTGTTCGCCACCGGCGATGACAGCATGAGCCGCACGGTGTGCTCTATGGCCGCCGTAGCGCTGAACGCCGCCAAAAACTACTATGAGGAGAAGCACGACAAGGGCTCCTTCATCAAGAACATCATTTCCGATAACATCCTCATCAGTGACATCTATATGCGGGCCAAGGAGCTGCACGTGGATGCCGAGGTGGCCCGCGGCGTGTTCGTGGTGCGCCCGGTGGACGACCGGCTGGACACCGTGCCCGTGGATGTGGTGCAGGGCTTGTTCCCTGACCGGCAGAACGACTTTGTACTGAGCGTAGGTGAGCACGACGTGGCGCTGATCCACCAGATGGGGGAGGATGCCACCGCCAAGGATATGGAGGAGGTGGCTCTCCGCATCGAGGAGGCCCTGCGCGCCGATGGAGAGAGCCGCGTGTTCGTGGGCATCGGCACCCTGGCCCTGCATCTGCGTGACCTGGCCAAGAGCTACAAAGAGGCCCAGATCGCCATCGAGGTCGGCAAGGTGTTCGATACGGAGCGCTACGTCATCAACTACGAAAATCTGGGTATTGGCCGGCTGATCTATCAGCTGCCCACCACCCTGTGCGAGATGTTCCTGCAGGAGGTGTTCAAGAAGAACCCCATCGATGCACTGGACCAAGAGACGCTGTTCACCATCTACAAGTTCTTTGAGAACAACCTGAACGTATCCGAGACGGCGCGTAAGCTGTTTGTCCACCGGAACACGCTGGTCTATCGTCTGGAGAAAATCAAGAAGCTGACCGGCCTGGATCTGCGGGAGTTCGATGACGCCATCACCTTCAAGGTCGCCCTGATGGTCAAGAAGTATCTGACCAGCCGCGGCATCGACGCATAAGTACATATACAGAAAAAAGAGCGCCCTGTGGGGCGCTCTTTTTGCGCGATGCCGCAGAAACTTCCTTTTTTAGGAACTTTTGGGGTGGGAGGACCGTCTAAAGAACAAGCAATGCGCGGCGGGGCAAATTCAAAATATTTTCATATCTTTCCTGTTGCCATTTTGTAACTATTTATATATAATGGTATTCGTGGTCGTATTTGGCCACAATATGTTGCATTTTGACGGACAGGAGCGCTGCTATGATTCGTTTAATAGACGCCGAGAAGGTATACGACAACGGGACGCGCGCGTTAAAGGGCGTTTCCTTTACCGTGGACGACGGAGAATTCGTCTTTCTGGTGGGGCCCTCCGGCTCCGGTAAGTCCACCATCATCAAGCTGATGACCGGTGAGGTGGTGCCCACCGCCGGCCGCGTGATGGTCAACGGCTTTTCCATGAGCCGCATCGCTGAAAAACAGATCCCCTATATGCGCCGGACGATCGGCGTGATCTTCCAGGACTTCCGCCTGATCGGCAATAAGACCGTGCGGGACAACCTGGCGCTGGCCATGCGGGCGGTGGGGGCGTCTCCGCGGGAGCTAAAGAACCGCATTCCCTATGTGCTGGAGCTGGTGGGACTGGCGGACAAGGAGAACAGCTATCCCGACCAGCTCTCCGGCGGTGAGCAGCAGCGTGTGGCCATTGCCCGGGCGCTGGTGAATAACCCCAGCACCATCGTGGCGGACGAGCCCACCGGCAACCTGGATCCGGGCCGGTCGCTGGAGATCATGACGCTGCTGGAGCGCATCAACGCCCTGGGGACCACAGTGATCGTGGTGACCCACGAGAGGGGCCTGGTCAACCACTTCAACAAGCGGATCATTCTGCTGAACGATGGGCAGGTCATCGGCGACGGCCTGGGCAGCTACGAGGTGTGATATGAAGCACGATTTTAAATTTTTCGTCAAAGAAGGCGCGGGAAATATGTTCTCCCACGGGTTCATGTCCTTCGCCGCCATCGGCGTTACCGTGGCGTGTCTGCTCATTATGGGCACATTCACGCTGGTGGCCTACAATGCCAACGAAAACCTGGCGGACCTACAGCAGGAGAACGCCATCGTGGCCTTCGTGGACGAGACGCTGGAGGAGAGCGAGGCCCGGGCCCTGCAAACGCAGATCGAGAGCACGGAGAACGTGGCTGCTTGTACCTTCGTCTCACGGACGGAGGCCCGGGACGCCTACGTGGAGAAGTACGATGACGGCGGTGTGTACGGCGACCTGGACGCCACGGTGTTCCGCCATCGGTTTGTGATACACGTCACGGATCCGAACCGAATCATGGAGACAAAGACCGCAGTGGACAATATCCCCGGCATTGACAAGGCCCGCGCTGACGAGGCTGTGGCCAACGGCTTTACCACAGTCCGCAACGTGGCCGGCGTCATCTCTGTCGCGCTGATCGCTATACTGCTGCTGGTGTCGGTGTTCATCATCAGCAACACCATCAAGCTGACGACATTTGACCGGCGGGACGAGATCGCCATCATGAAAATGGTGGGTGCCACCAACGGGTTCATCCGCTGGCCCTTTGTGTATGAGGGACTGCTGCTGGGCCTGTTCAGCGCGGTGATCGCCTTTGGCCTGCAATGGGGGCTGTATGCCGCCGTGGCGCAGGGCATCGCTAACTCCGACAGCCTGCAGATACTGAACGTGGTGCCGTTTACGAGAATATGGCAGTTCGTGGCCCTGGTGTTCCTGGGCACGGGTATTCTGGTAGGTGTGGGCGGCAGCCTGACCGCCATACGCCGGTTCCTCCGGGTGTAAAGAAAGGAGCGCTTGCATGAAGAAGCCGAAACGTATTCTGTGCGCCGTGCTGGCACTGCTGATGCTGCTGGGTGCGGCCGCCGCCGTGTCCGTCCGACCGGCTTATGCGACCAAGACCGAGGCTGAGCTGGAGGAGGAGCAGCGCAAGGCGGCACAGGTGGCCGCGTTGGAACAGAAAAAGAAGGAGCAGCAGGAAAAGCTGAAGGAACTGGAGAAGCAGATCGCCGAGGCCAAGGCCAAGAAGAACGACGTGATGGCCACCAAGAATTTGCTGGACCAGCGGAACCAGCTGCTGCTGGAGCAGATCGATGACACCCAGAACCAGATCGACGACGCCGCGGCGCAGATCGCCCGGTATGAGTTGCTGGAGGAGGAGCAGTATGCGCTGTTCTGCCAGCAGGTCCGTGAGGAGGAAGAACGCGGCAGTCTGAGCTACCTGTCGGTGCTGTTTAAGGCCACCAGCATGGCCGATCTGCTGAACCGCATGGAGTTCGTCAACGAGGTGGCGGAGTACAACAAGAGAATTATCTCCGCCCTGCAGGAGACGCGCGAGAACATCAAGGCCGAGAAGGCGGAGATGGAGGCCAAGGAGACCCAGCTGAGTGAGCAGCAGGACGAGCTGCAGGGCAAGCTGGACGAGACCACCAAGCTGATGAACGAGTATGCCGCCGACCAGAAAGCGTTGGAGCAGCTGCATGACGCGGAGGCAAAGGCGGCTGATGAGATCGACGCGCAGCTCGAGCAGCTGATCGCCGACTCCGACGTGGTGCCCAGCAACGAGGGCTTTATCTGGCCCGTCAGCACCAGTAAAAAGATCAGCTCGCCCGTCGGCTCCCGCGTGGCCCCCGGCGGCTTCGGCAGCACCAACCACAAGGGTGTGGATATCTGCAACGTGTCCTATACCAGCAGCGTATATGCCGTCAAGAGCGGTAAGGTGATCCTCACCAATACCAGCGGTTGGGGCGGCGGTTACGGCAACTATGTGGTCATTGACCACGGCGGCGGCCTGACCACCCTGTACGCCCATTTGAGCGTGGTGAAGGTGTCACAGGGCCAGACTGTCTCGCAGGGTACCGTGATCGGCGTCACCGGCAACACCGGCGCCTCCACCGGCCCGCATCTGCATTATGAGGTCCGCACCACCACCGTGGTCAACGGTGTGAGCAAGATCGTGTACCAGAACCCGCTGAACTACCTGGCGGGCTACATCAAAGCCTGGTAACTAATGACATATTGAAAATGCTGTTCCATAGAATGGAACAGCATTTTTTTGCATACCGCCGAGGGAGAAGGGAAACCGCATGATCGTTTACATGACGCAGGGCCAAAAGACAGTGCTTTCCCGCATAACGGTGGAGGGTCTGCCACTCCATTATCTTTCTGTGGGGAGGGGCTATTTCGCCCGCCGCCGCGCGCTGCGCTGCCTGCGTCAGCTGTATGACTCCGGTGTCCGCCGCTGTATCTGCGCCGATGTTTACCTCCTTTCGCTGGCGAAGCAGGTAGACATAACATCATACCCCGTTCTGCCGCTGCGCCTCGCCCTGCTGGGCAGTCTGCTGGATATCCTCTGCCCCGGCGGTCTGCAAAACGCCGCCGCGGTGCTGCGCTGCGGCCCCGGCGGAGAGGAGACGGCCCGGGCGGCGCTGACGGTGCTGGCCCGGCGGGCGCGGTATGTGCAGCTGGACATGGAGGACCCTGCGGCGCTGGCGGCGGAGCTGCTGTACCGCTGGGGGATCGCCGCCGGAGACGGGGGCCGGCGGGCGGCGCTGACGGTGGTGTGCGGCGATGTACGGGAGGATACGGAGGGCCCGGCGATATATCTGACGGAGGACTGCGGGGCGCGGCAGACGCCGGTATGGACATCGCCCCGGGCGGCGGCGCTGGCGGTACCGGTGACGGAGCCTCTGGCCGCGGTGCTGACGGCGGCCGGAAAATGGCAGATATCCGACATTCATATCACAGACTTGCTTGACATACGCACGGAAAGTCACTATAATGCAACGTGACATATTGTTTATAGCCCTAAAAGGGTATCCTTATGGATAGAAAGGGAAGTGTGCAGCATGGCAAAGGAATTTAAAATGAGCCAGGCTCGGTATGACGAGCTGAAACAGGAACTGGATTACAGCAAGACCACCCGTGCCGACGAGGTGGCGGAGCTGATCAAGGAGGCCCGCGGCTTTGGCGACCTCAGCGAGAACAGCGAATATGACGAGGCGAAAAACGAGCAGGGCAAGCTCTACTCCCGCATTGCCGAGCTGGAGGACATTCTGCTCCATGCCGTGATCGTGGATGAGTCCGAGATGGACTCCGACAAGATATCCATCGGCTGTACCGTCACCGTCACCAATCTGGATATGCGAAAGCAGCTGCCCGCCTATAAGATCGTCGGCTCTCAGGAGGCCGACGTGATGAGCCGCGCCATCAGCGAGGACTCACCCTTTGGCAAGGCGCTGATGGGCCGCAAGGCGGGCGATGAAGTGACCGTGGAGGCGCCCAAGGGCGTGATCCACTACCGTATCGACAGTATTGAAAGATAAGCACCGCCGGCAACGGCGGTACGGATAGACGAAGGAGGCTGCATTATGGCAGACGAGACCAACCGCAACGTGAACGAACAGCCCCAGGCCCAGGACATGGGCGAGCTGCTGCGCATCCGCCGCGACAAGCTGAAGGCTTTGCAGGACGAGGGCCGCGATCCATTTACCATCACCAGGTTTGATGTGACCCACCACACACAGGATATCAAGGATAACTTTGACGCCATGGAGGGGCAGGCTGTGTCCGTGGCAGGCCGCCTGATGAGCAAGCGCGGTATGGGCAAGGTGTCTTTCTGCGACCTGCAGGACAAGACCGGCCGTATCCAGATCTACGCCCGTAAGGACGAGATGGACGAGGACAACTATAACCACTTTAAGAAGTACGATATCGGCGACATCGTGGGCGTCAAGGGCGAGGTGTTCCGCACCCAGCGGGGCGAGATGTCCGTCCGTGCACACGACATCACGCTGCTGAGCAAGTCCCTGCGGCCCCTGCCGGAGAAGTTCCACGGCCTGACCGACAAGGAGATCCGCTACCGCCAGCGGTATGTGGATCTGATCATGAACCCGGAGAGCAAGCGGAACTTCGAGATCCGCAGCCAGTTCGTGGCGTTCCTGCGCCGCTATCTGGACGGCCTGGGCTTTATGGAGGTGGAGACGCCCGTCCTCAGCCCCATCGCCGGCGGCGCCAACGCCCGGCCCTTTATCACCCACCACAACGCGCAGGATATCGATATGTATATGCGTATCGCCACCGAGCTGCACCTGAAGCGGCTGATCGTGGGCGGCCTGGAGCGTGTGTACGAGGTGGGCCGTATCTTCCGCAACGAGGGCATGGACACCAAGCACAACCCCGAGTTCACTACCTGTGAGCTGTACCAGGCGTACACGAACCTGGACGGCATGATGGATATCCTGGAGGGCATCCTCACCGGTGCCGCCAAGGAGATCCTGGGTACCTACCATGTGCAGTGGCTGGGTCACGACATCGACCTGACCCCCTCCTGGCAGCGCGTCACCATGGCCGACGCGGTGAAGAACGTCACCGGCGCGGACTTCATGGCCTGCATCGGCGATGCCGACAAGGGCGTGGAGCTGGCCAAGAGCGTGGGCGTGGACATGGACGGCGTGGCCCACACCTGGGGCAACGCCCTGTACGAGGCGTTCGACCAGAAGGTGGAGGAGACGCTGATCCAGCCTACCTTCATCACCATGTACCCCGTGGAGGTCAGCCCGCTGGCCAAGCGCAGCCCCACTCAGCCCGAGCTGACAGAGCGCTACGAGATGTTCATCTGCGGCTGCGAGATGGGCAACGCCTTCTCCGAGCTGAACGACCCCATCGACCAGTACGAGCGCTTCAAGGCGCAGGCCGCTAAGCGCGCCAACGGCGACGAGGAGGCCGACATGATGGACGAGGACTTTGTGATGGCGCTGGAGTACGGTATGCCGCCCACCGGCGGCCTGGGCTTCGGCATCGACCGCTGCGCCATGATGCTCTGCGGCACCGACTCCATCCGCGACGTGATCCTGTTTCCCACTATGAAGCCGCTGGACAACTGAAATGGCTGAAAACGCCCCTGCGCCAAAGCGGCGCGGGGGTGTTTTTTCTGTCCCCCACTTGCCAAATGCCGCACCGGATAGTATACTTAGCACATAACATCCCGTCGCGGTGCGTACAGTAGCACAGGCGCGAAGGAGGAGACTATGTACACCATCAACGACCTTTATGATCTGACACATACACTGGCGGGGGACTACCTGGCCCGTTTTACCTATCCCTGGGAGGCGCTCTCCGACCTGGCGGACTGCATTCGTGCGCTGGGCGCACAGCTGGACAGCGAATATCTGCCCTTTGGCCCGGAGGTGTGGGTGCACCGGACGGCGCACGTCGCGCCCACGGCGTCCATCACCGGGCCGTGCATCATCGGGCCGGAGACGGAGGTGCGCCACTGCGCCTTTATCCGGGGCAGCGCGCTGGTGGGCGCCCATTGCGTGGTGGGCAACTCCGTGGAGCTGAAGAATGTCATCCTGTTTGACAACGTGCAGACGCCCCACTACAACTATGTGGGCGACAGCATTCTGGGCTACAAATCCCACATGGGCGCCGGTTCCATCACCTCCAATGTGAAGTCCGACAAGACCCATGTGGTGGTCACGGACGGCGCGGAGCGAATCGACACCGGACGCAAGAAGGTGGGCGCCATGTTGGGCGACGGCGTGGAGGTGGGCTGCAACAGTGTGCTGAACCCCGGCAGCGTCATCGGACGGGGCAGCCGGGTATATCCGCTGTCCTCGGTGCGGGGCACCGTGCCGGCGGCGAGCATCTACAAGCGCAGCGGCGACATTGCCGCCCAGCGCTGACAGGGAGGAAGAAAAATGGGCAAGTATTTCGGCACGGATGGCTTCCGGGGCGAGGCCAATGTGACCCTGACGGCGGACCACGCCTATCAGGTGGGCCGCTTTTTGGGCTGGTACTGCGGTGAATGCAAGCGCCGCGGCGGTGACAGCGAGCCGGCAAAGGTGGTCATCGGTAAGGATACCCGCCGCAGCAGCTATATGTTCGAGTACGCCCTGGCCTCCGGACTGGTGGCCTCCGGCGCGGACGCCTATCTGCTGCACGTGACCACCACGCCCTCTGTGTCCTATGTGGCGCGGACGGAGGGCTTCGACTGCGGCATTATGATCTCCGCCAGCCACAATCCGTTCTATGACAACGGCATCAAGCTGATCGGGCGGTCCGGCGAGAAAATGGACGAGGACACCATCGCCCTGATCGAGGACTACCTGGACGGGAAGCTCAGCGTGTTCGGCCAGACCTGGGAGACGCTTCCCCTGGCGCAGCGGGACCATATCGGCCGCACGGTGGACTGGTCCGCGGGGCGTAACCGCTACGTGGGCTACCTCATCTCCCTGGGGATGTTCTCCTTCAAGGGGAAAAAGGTGGGACTGGACTGTGCCAACGGCAGCGCCTGGATGATCGCCAGAAGCGTTTTTGACGCACTGGGTGCCACGACCTACGTCATGGGCGATGAGCCAGACGGCTTCAATATCAACAACGGCGTGGGCTCCACTCATATCGAGGCCCTGCAGCGCTTCGTGGTGGAGAAAGGCCTGGACGTGGGCTTTGCCTACGACGGCGACGCGGACCGGTGTCTGGCGGTGGACGAAAAGGGCCAGATCATCACCGGTGACCATATCCTGTATATCTGCGGCCGCCATATGAAGGAGCTGGGCGAGCTGCCCCACAACACGGTGGTGACCACGGTCATGTCCAACTTCGGGCTGTACCGGGCCTTTGACCGGTTGGGGATCCGCTATGCCAAAACCGCTGTGGGCGACAAGTACGTATACGAGTATATGAGCAAAAACGGCTGCGCCCTGGGCGGCGAGCAGTCGGGGCATATCATCTTTTCCAAGTACGCCTCCACCGGCGACGGCATTTTGACCAGCCTGAAGCTGATGGAAGTCATGCTGGAGCGCAAGCAGCCCATGAGCAAGCTCACCGAGGGACTGACCATCTATCCCCAGGTGCTGGAGAATGTGCGGGTGCACGACAAGGCTGCCGCCCGTCAGGACCCGGCCGTGCAGAAGGCTGTGGACGACGTGGCCCGCCGTCTGGGCGATACGGGCCGTATTCTGGTGCGTGAATCCGGTACGGAGCCGGTGCTCCGCGTAATGGTGGAGGCGCCGGAGGATGCCGTCTGCCGGGAGTGTGTGGCACAGGTGGCGGAGATCCTCCGGGCGCAGGGACACACAGTTTGAGTTGTGAATAAGGGAACGCGGTATAGCGTTCCCTTATTTTTTGTTGACATTCGCAGAGGATACCTATATTATAAAGAATATTCTGAGAGGGGAGGGGCACCGTTATGACAGAGCGCATTACCAGCCGGCGCAATCCGCTGCTGGAACAGGTCCGCAGGCTGGATACAGCGGCGCTCCGGCGGAAGACCGGGGTGTTTTTGTGCGACAGCCCCAAGCTGGTGGGCGAGGCGCTGCAGCACGGCGTGTCCGTGCAGTGTGTCATCGCCGCGGATGGTGTGGCCTTCCCGGAGGGACTGCCGGAGAATGTGCGGCGGGTGACGGTGCCGGCGGACGTGATGGCGTCCATTTCGCCCATGCCCACGCCCCAGGGGATGCTGGCCCTGTGTGCCCTGCCGGATATGGCGGCGCCTGCGCGCCTGTCGCCGGGCCGCTATGTGGTGCTGGACGGTGTGCAGGACCCGGGCAACGTGGGGGCGGTGCTGCGGACGGCGGATGCCTTCGGCTGCACCGGTGCGCTGCTGCTGCCGGGCTGCGCCGATCCCTATGGGCCAAAGACGCTGCGCGCCGCCATGGGCGCGGTGTTCCGCCTGCCGCTGTACATGGTGGGGCTGGAGGACCTGCCCCGTCTGCTGGCAGACGCAGGGCTGCCGCTGTACGGCACGGCCCTGCGCCACGACACGGTGGACGTGCGGCAGCGGGATCTGCGCCGCTGCGCGCTGGTCATCGGCAGCGAAGGCCGGGGCGTCAGCGCGGAGGTGCTGGCGCTGTGCCGCGAGACGCTGCGTATCCCCATGTCGTCCCACTGCGAGTCGCTGAACGCCGCGGCCGCGGCGGCGGTGCTGCTGTGGGAGGCCTATCGCGCGGAGGAGGGGAACTGAGATGGCGGCTTTGAAGTATTGGGTGTGGCTGACCACACTGCCGGGTCTGGGGGAACGGGCGAAATTGCAGCTGCTGGCGCATTTCGGCTCGCCGGAGGAGATCTATTTTGCCCCGGAGGGCGAGCTGCTGCTGGCAGAGGGCATTACGAAACTACAGGCCGCCCTGTTGGCGGACAAATCGCTGGACCGGGCGGAGAAGGTGCTGGAGGACTGTGCCAGAGACGGCCAGTTCCTGCTGACCATGGACGACGCGGGATACCCCGCGCGGCTGCGGAACATCTACGACCCGCCCCTGCTGCTGTACGGCAAGGGCAGCCTTCCCCTGTTCGATGATGAGGTGGCCGTCACGGTGGTGGGCACCCGGGACTGCACGCCCTATGGCGTGCGCGCGGCGTCACAGCTGGGCTATGAGCTGGCCAGACAGGGGGCGCTGCTGGTGTCCGGCATGGCCAAGGGCATCGACGGCGAGGCGCTGAAGGGCGCCCTGCGCGCCGGCGGCTTTACCGCCGCGGTGCTGGGCGGCGGCGCGGACGTGGTGTATCCGGCGGCCAACCGCCGGCTGTATGAGGACATCGCCGCCACCGGCGTCATCCTGTCGGAGTACCCGCCCGGGACGGAACCCAGGGGCGACCACTTTCCGGTGCGGAACCGATTGCTCAGTGCGCTGAGTCTTGCCACCGTGGTGGTGGAGGCCCCGGAGAAAAGCGGCGCGCTCATCACTGCCGCCACGGCGCTGGAGCAGGGCCGCGAGGTCTTTGCCGTGCCGGGCCCCTTCGACGCGCCCAAGAGCCGGGGCTGCAACGCCCTGATACGCGAGGGCGCGGGCCTGGTGTGCGAGGCCTGGGACGTGCTGAGCTTTTATGAGAGCCGCTTCCCCCATAAGCTGCGGCCTCTGCGGGCCACGATCCCGCCTCTGCCCAAGGGCGCGGAGCCGGAGGGCGACGCGCCTGCCGTTCCGGTGCAGGAGACGCCCGCGCCCACCACGCCGGTACTGCCGGTGCTGGATATTTCACAGGACACCGCCGGACTCACCGACGATCAGATCGCGGTGCTGTCCGTTCTGCAAGCGGATATACCCACCCTTACCGATGACGCGGCACTGCTGGCCGAACTGCCGGTGCGCCGTGTGCTGTCGGCGCTGACGGTGCTGGAGATCGACGGCTACGTCTGCCGTCAGGGAGCACGGAGCTTCCTGCGGACGGTGGAACTCAAAAAGGAGTAAGTAACAATATGGCAGCAAAGAAAAACCTGGTCATCGTGGAGTCCCCGGCCAAGGCCAAGACCATTGGCAAATATCTGGGGCCGGACTATGTGGTCAAGGCCAGCATGGGTCACCTGCGTGACCTGCCCAAGAGCACCCTGGGCGTGGACGTGGAGGGTGACTTTACCCCCAACTACCGGCCCATCAAGGGCAAAGAGGATATCATCAAGGACCTGAAGACCACGGCGGACAAGAGCAAGACCGTGTACCTGGCCACCGACCCGGACCGCGAGGGCGAGGCCATCAGCTGGCATCTGCAGCACCTGCTGGACCTGCCGGATGACAAGGCCCGGCGCGTGACGTTCAACGAGATCACCAAGAAGGTGGTGCAGGAGTCCATCCAGCACCCCCGCGCCATCGACCAGGACCTGGTGGACGCCCAGCAGGCCCGCCGTGTGCTGGACCGCATCGTGGGCTATCAGCTCTCCCCTCTGCTGTGGAAGAAGATCCGCCGCGGCCTGTCCGCCGGCCGTGTGCAGTCGGTGGCAATCCGGCTGGTGGCCCAGCGTGAGCAGGAGATCGCGGCCTTCGTGCCCCAGGAGTACTGGACGTTGGACGTACACCTGCAAAACCACGCCGCCGCGTCCTTTACCGCCCACTACTACGGTGTGGACGGCAAGAAATACGAGCCTAAGGACGAGGCGGATACCCAGCGCATCGTGGAGGAGCTGAAAAAAGAGGCCTTCGCGGTCAAGACCGTGAAGCGTACCGACAAGCAGCGCAGCCCCACGCCGCCCTTTACCACCTCCAGCTTACAGCAGGAGGCCTCCCGCAAGCTGAATATGACGCCCCGTCGGACCATGGCCATTGCCCAGCAGCTGTATGAGGGCGTGGACATCACCGGCGAGGGCACCGTGGGTCTGATCACCTATATGCGTACCGACTCGCTGCGTATCTCCGACGAGGCCCAGGCCCAGGCCCGCGAGCTGATACAGTCCCGCTACGGTGCGGCGTATTGCCCCGACGTACCCCGGAAGTACAAGACCAAGGCCGGGGCCCAGGACGCCCACGAGGCCATCCGTCCCTCCGACCCGGCGCTGACGCCGGAGCAGGTGAAGGGCGACCTGACGCCGGAGCAGTACCGCCTCTACCGACTGATCTGGAGCCGCTTTCTGGCCAGCCAGATGGCCAACGCCGTGTATGACAGCATCTCCGTGGAGATCGCCGCCGGTGCCCATGCCCTGCGGTGCTCCGCCAGCAACCTGAAATTCGCCGGCTATACCGCCGTATATGAGGAGAGCCGGGACGACGACAAGGAGGAGAAGGACTCTCCCCTGCCGCCGCTGGAGGAGGGCGAGCAGGTGACGGCGGTGGGCTTTGCGCCCCTGCAGCATTTCACCCAGCCCCCGGCCCGCTATACCGATGCCACCCTTATCCGCACCATGGAGGAGAACGGCATTGGCCGCCCCTCCACCTATGCGCCCACCGTGTCCACTATTCTGGACCGCGAGTACGTCATCAAGGAGGGCAAGTACCTGCGCCTGACACCGTTGGGCGGCGTGGTCAACGACCTGATGTGCCAGCGGTTCCCGGACATCGTGGATGTAAAGTTCACCGCCCGCATGGAGCAGAAGCTGGACGATGTGGAGGACGGCCAGGTCAAGTGGAAGGACCTGATCCGCCAGTTCTACGTCCCCTTCCATGAGAACCTGGAAAAGGTCGAGAAGGACATGGAGGGCGTGTACCTGAAGGTCCCTGATGAGGTGACCGAGGAGAAGTGCGACCTGTGCGGCCGCAACATGGTGGTCAAGTCCGGTCGGTTCGGCCGGTTCCTGGCCTGCCCCGGCTACCCGGAGTGTAAGTTCACCAAGCCTCTGGTGGTGGAAATGCCCGGCCGCTGCCCCAAGTGCGGCGGACGCATCCTGAAAAAGACCTCCCGCAACGGCTATACCTACTACGGCTGCGACAAGTTCCCCGCCTGCGATTTTATGACCTGGGACGTGCCGGTAAAGGACGACTGCCCCGTGTGCGGCAAGACCATGTTCAAGAAGGCCGGCAAGGGCTTCAACAAGCCCTTCTGCGCCAATCCCGAGTGCCCGAACTTCCTGCCGGAGGACAAGCGCGGCTATCGCCGCCGCAAGACCGATGACGCCGCGGCGTCTGCCGAGGACAGTGCGCCGGCCGCGGAGGAAAAGCCTGCGGCGCAGCCCGAGACGAAAAAGTCCGCTGCGAAAAAGACCACGGCGGCCAAGAAGCCGGCTGCTGCCAAGAAGACCACGGCGGCCAAGAAGCCTGCCGCGGCCAAGAAGACGACCACAAAAAAGACTACGACCAAGAAAGCGGAAGAATAAATGGAAAGCGTAACTGTAATCGGCGCGGGCCTGGCCGGGTCCGAATGTGCCTGGCAGCTGGCCCAGCGGGGCATCCCCGTGGTGCTGCGGGAGATGAAGCCGGAGAAGAAGACCCCCGCCCATGTGACCGGCTATTTTGCGGAGCTGTGTTGCTCCAATTCCCTGCGGGGCGCGGGGCTGGAGAACGCCGTGGGCCTGCTGAAGGAGGAACTGCGGCGGCTGGACAGTCTGATCCTCCGCTGCGCGGACGCCACGGCGGTGCCCGCCGGCGGTGCGCTGGCGGTGGACCGGGAGGGCTTTGCCCGCATGGTCACCGAGTCTGTGCTGGGCCACCCCAATATCACCGTGATCCCCGGCGAGGTGACGGCCATCCCGGAGGGGAATGTGGTCATCGCCAGCGGCCCGCTGACCTCTGACGCGCTGGCCGACGCCATTGCGGAAAAGCTGGGCGGCGGCCATACGCTGAACTTCTTTGACGCGGCGGCCCCACTGGTGACCTTCGACAGCGTGGACATGGACAGCGCGTATTTCGCCTCCCGCTACGATAAGGGCACCCCGGACTACATCAACTGCCCCATGACCAAAGAGGAATATCAGGCCTTCTGGGCGGAGCTGGTGAAGGCGGAGGAGGCCGAGGTCCACGGCTTTGAGGACAGCGGCGTGTTCGAGGGCTGTATGCCGGTGGAGGTCATGGCCCGCCGGGGCGAGGACACCCTGCGCTTCGGCCCTCTGAAGCCCCGGGGCCTGGTGGACCCTAAGACCGGCCGTGAGCCCTACGCCGTGGTGCAGCTGCGGCGTGACAACGCTGACGGCACCATCTACAATCTGGTGGGCTTTCAGACCCACCTGAAATGGGGCGAGCAGAAGCGGGTGTTCTCCATGATCCCCGCCCTGCACGACGCCCAGTACCTGCGCTACGGCGTCATGCACCGCAACACCTATCTGGACTCGCCCCGGCTGCTGGACCGCTACTACCGGCTGAAAAGCGATCCCCGTATCGCCTTCGCCGGTCAGATGACCGGCGTGGAGGGCTATGTGGAGTCCTGCGCCAGCGGTTTTCTGGCGGGTATAGAGTTGGCCCGGCGGCTGAAGGGACAGGCGCCCCTCGACCTTCCCCGTGAGACGGCCATCGGCGCCCTGGGCCTGTATGTCAGTAACGAGAGCGTGGCGGACTTTCAGCCCATGAACGTGAACTTCGGCATTATCCCGCCGCTGGACCACCGGGTCAAGGGTAAGCGCAACAAAAATGCCGAGCTGAGCCAGCGGTCGCTGGCCATTCTGGATACCATCAAAGAGGAGGTGCTCTCTCTGTGAAGATCATCATCGACGCCATGGGCGGCGACAACGCCCCGCTGGAGATCGTCAGGGGTGCGCTCAGCGCCCACAGCCGCTTTGGCTGTGACATCGTCCTCGCCGGAGACGAGGCGGCCATCCGGGCCGCGGCGGCCCGGTGCGGCGCGGCAACGCTGCCGCAGGGTGTGACCCTCCGCCCCACCACGGAGACGGTGGATATGTGCGACGACCCTGCCACGGTGTTCCGCCGGAAGAAGGATACCTCCATGGGCGCGGCGTTGACCATGCTGCGCGATGGAGAGGGCGACGCCGTGGTGTCCGCCGGCTCCACCGGTGCGCTGCTGACCGGTGCGACGCTGATCACCAAGCGTATCCATGGCATCCGCCGTGCGGCTATGGCGCCGGTCATCCCCACCACCACCGGCAGCGCCGTGCTTATCGACTGCGGCGCCAACGCCGAGTGTACCCCGGAGTATCTGCTCCAGTTCGCCTATCTGGGCAATTTCTATGCCCAGCGGGTGCTGGGGGTGGCGACGCCCCGCGTGGGCCTGCTGAATATCGGCGCGGAGGACAGCAAGGGCACCGACCTGCAAAAGCAGGCCCTGGCGCTGCTGCGCGCGGCGGACGCCCGGGGCGATCTGCACTTCATCGGCAATATCGAGGCCAAGGACGCCATCAAGGGCGGCTGTGACGTGATCGTTACCGACGGCTTTTCCGGCAACGTGATGCTCAAGTCCATTGAGGGCGTGGGCTCCTTCGCAGGCAGCGCCCTGAAGGGGATGTTCAAAAAGAACCTGCTGACGAAGCTTGCCGCCCTGCTGGTCATGCCGGGGCTGAACGCCTTTAAAGCGCGGCTGGACCCCAACAAGGTGGGCGGCACGGCCTTTATCGGCATCTCCAGGCCGGTCATCAAGGCCCACGGCGGCTCCAACGCCGAGGCCATCGAGAACGCGGTGGGGCAGGCCATTCAGGTGGCCGAAAGCGGTATTACCGAGGCCATCGCGGCGCACATAGACAAAATGCAGCTTCCCACCGTATAAATTTACCAAAAAGGTATTGACACTGTCACACGATTGCCGTATTATTTTCGGAGATAACAAGCAAAGAAGGAGGAATACCCTTGACTATGGAAGAGATCTTCAAGACGATGCAGGATCTGATCGCCGAGCAGTTCGCTATCGATGCCGACGAGATCAGCATGGACAGCTCTTTCGTGGACGACCTGGGTGCCGATTCTGTGGATCTGGTGGAATTGGTCATGGCGATGGAAGAGGAGTTTGACATCGGCGAGATCGACGAAGAAGACCTGGCCGGCCTCAAGACCGTCGGCGACTGCGTCCGCTATCTCAACAGCAAGCTGGGCTGATCCGACTATAACGACAGAAAATACGGCCCGGCAGGGCCGTATTTTTTCAGGAGGTTCCTATGGAAGAACTGGAAAAAAAGCTGGGCTACACCTTCCGCGACCCGGAGCTGCTCCGTGCCGCCCTGTACCACAGCTCCTACGCCAACGAGCACCGCAGCGAGGGCATACGCAGCAACGAGCGTCTGGAATTCCTGGGCGACGCCGTGCTGGGCTTTGTGTCCGCCGAGCATCTGTTCAAGAAGCACCCAGAGCTGCCGGAGGGCGACCTGACCCGCATCCGTGCCGCCCTGGTGTGTGAGGAGAGCCTGCACGAGGTGGCTCAGTCCCTGGACCTGGGCAATTATCTGCTGCTGGGCAAGGGCGAGGAGCAGGGCGGCGGCCGCTGCCGGCCCTCCATACTGGCCGACGCCACCGAGTCGGTATTTGCCGCCGTGTATCTGGACGGCGGGATGGACGCCGCCAGCGACCTCATCCACCGCGTCCTGCTGGACAAGGAGCGTGAGGAGGTGGTGGAGGAGCGCCGCCGGGACTATAAGACGGAGCTGCAGGAGTTGGTCCAGCGCAGAAGCGGCCAGGTGCTGCACTATGAGCTGACGGGGACCTCCGGCCCCGACCACGCCAAGCAGTTCACCTTCCGGGTGACGCTGAACGGCAGAGAGCTTGGCCAGGGTACCGGCCGCAGCAAGAAGGAGGCGGAGCAGTCCGCCGCCCGCAGCGCCCTGGCACAGTGGAACGAGCAATAAGCAAAAATCAAAACCTCCGGCTTAGCCGGAGGTTTTGATTCATTACGGCTGGTAGTGGTGCGCGTCCTGCAGCACCATCTCCTTGACCTTCATCAGCCGTGTGGTGTTGCCGCGCTCGTTCTCGTCCAGCTTCATGGTGATATAGCGGATGTTCTGCTCCGTCTCGGGGATCATCACATACTCCAGCGCGTTGACCCGCCGGCGGGTCTTTTCGATATCCTGGGCCAGCAGCTGCATGGTCTTTTCCACCTGCGCCAGCTCCAGCATATCGGCGAATACCGCCTGCATCTTCTCCAGCGCCGCGTCCAGCTCGCCGCTGGTCTGGGCGAAGCCATAGGGCAGCAGCGCGTCGTCGCCGCTGTCGGTCTGGAAGGTGAACACCGGCACGTTGACGCTCATAACATTCCGAGTGGATACCTCCAGCGACACGCTGCGCCGCGGGCAGGACAGGGCCTCCTCCAGCACCTCCGGTCCCATCAGGGCGGCGGCCACGGTGAAGGCGGCGTTGGCCTCCTTCAGCCCCTGCTCCACCTTGGCGCGGAGCGCGCGGTTGCGCCGCACCACGTCCATAAACTGCTTCATCAGCTCGTCCCGCTTGTCCTTCAGCAGCTTGTGGCCCCGGCGTGCGGTCTTCAGCCGGCCCTTCAGCCGGGTCAGCTCCATCCGGGTGGGATTGACAGTCTTTCCCGCCATGGCGCTCACTCCTTCGCCGGCAGATACTTGTTCAGCATCTCCGGCTTGATGCGCTTCAGCTCACTGCGGGGCAGCATACGCAGCAGCTCCCAGCCCAGGTCCAGTGTTTGCTCTATGGTGCGGTTCTCGTCGAACCCCTGCGAGACGTAGCGCTTCTCGAACTCGTCGGCGAACTTGGCGTACAGCAGGTCCGTGGGACTCAGGGCAGCCTCGCCCAGAATGGTCATCAGCTCCTTGGCCTCCTTACCGCTGGCGTAGGCGGCGAACAGCTGGTTCATGGTGGGCGCGTGATCCTCCCGGGTCTTGCCGGCGCCCACGCCCTTGTCCTTCAGACGGGACAGGGAGGGCAGCACGTCCACCGGCGGCAGGATGTTCTTGCGGTACAGGTCGCGGCTCAGAATGATCTGCCCCTCGGTGATGTAGCCGGTCAGGTCGGGGATGGGGTGGGTCTTGTCGTCCTCCGGCATGGTCAGGATGGGGATCATGGTGATGGAACCCTTGCACCCCAGCTTGCGGCCGGCGCGCTCGTACATACTGGCCAGGTCGGTGTACAGATAGCCGGGATAGCCGCGGCGTCCGGGGACCTCCTTCTTGGCGGCGGAGACCTCACGCAGCGCCTCGGCGTAGTTGGTGATATCCGTCAGGATCACCAGCACGTGCATATCCTTCTCAAAGGCCAGGTACTCCGCGGCGGTCAGCGCCATGCGGGGCGTGGCGATACGCTCCACGGCGGGGTCATTGGCCAGGTTGGTGAACAGCACCGTGCGCTCGATGGCGCCGGTGCGCTGGAACTCCCGCACAAAGAACTCCGACTCCTCAAAGGTGATGCCGATAGCGGCGAACACCACGGCGAAGTTGGAGCTGTCGTCCAGCACCCTGGCCTGTCGGGCGATCTGCGCCGCCAGATTGGCGTGGGGCAGGCCGGAGCAGGAGAAGATGGGCAGCTTCTGGCCGCGGACCAGGGTATTCAGCCCGTCGATGGTGCTGATGCCGGTCTGAATGAACTCGTTGGGATAGTCACGGGCCGCCGGGTTCATGGGCAGGCCGTTGATGTCCCGGTATTCCTCCGCCAGCAGGGCGGGGCCGCCGTCGATGGGTTCGCCCATGCCGTTGAACACGCGCCCCAGCATATCGGCGGATACGCCCAGCTGCAAGGGGTGGCCCAGGAAGCGGATGGTGGCATCCCGCAGGTTGATGCCGGCGGAGGAGTCGAACAGCTGGACCACGGCGCGGTCGCCGTTGACCTCCAGCACCTTGCAGCGGCGGACCTCGCCGCTGTGCAGCTGGATCTCCGCCAGCTCGTCATAGGTGACGCCCTCCACATGGTCCACCACCATCAGGGGACCGGACACCTCATGGATGGTACGGTATTCCTTCATCATTCCTCTTCACCAGCCTTTCGGATCAGCTCGGCGATCTCGCGCTCCATATCAGCGCGGACGGCGGCGTAGTTGGCGGCGTATTCCTCTGCGGCGGCGTACTTGGCCCAGCCCAGCTTCTCCCGGGCGGGGATGGCGTACAGCGCGGATGGGGCCACGGCCTTGTCCACAGCGCCGCGGCACAGGGACTCGTAGTGCAGGATCAGCCCCAGCAGCTGCATCTGCCGGTCAAAGCTGGAGTAGGAGTCCACGTCCATAAAGGCATTCTGCTGCAGGAAGTCCTCCCGCAGCATCCGGGCGATCTCCAACGTCAGCTGGTCGTTGGCGGACAGGGAATCCTTGCCCACCAGCTGGACGATCTCGTTCAGCTCGTTCTCCTCCTGCAAAAGGTGCATGGCGCGGTTGCGGTTCCGGATGAAGTCCTCGCCCATGTTCTCGTTGAACCAGGGCGTCACCGCGTCCAGATACAGGGAGTAGGAGTTCAGCCAGTTGATGGCCGGGAAGTGGCGGCGATAGGCCAGCGAAGCGTCCAGCGACCAGAAGACCTTGACGATACGCATGGTGGCCTGTGCCACCGGCTCACTCAGGTCGCCGCCGGGAGGCGACACCGCGCCCACGGCGGTCAGGGAGCCGGTGCGCTCGTCGCTGGCCAGGCACTGCACCACGCCGGCGCGCTCATAGAACTGCGCCAGACGGGAGGCCAGATAGGCGGGATATCCCTCCTCGCCGGGCATCTCCTCCAACCGGCCGGACATCTCGCGCAGGGCCTCAGCCCAGCGGGAGGTAGAGTCGGCGATGACGGCCACATCGTAGCCCATGTCGCGGAAATACTCCGCGATGGTGATGCCGGTGTAGACCGATGCCTCACGGGCGGCCACAGGCATATCCGAGGTGTTGGCGATCAGCACCGTACGTTTCATCAGGCTCTCGCCGGTGCGGGGGTCGGTCAGCTCCGGAAACTCCCGCAGCACGTCGGTCATCTCGTTGCCGCGCTCGCCGCAGCCGATATAGACCACGATGTCCACGTCGGCCCACTTGGCCAGCTGGTGCTGCACCACGGTCTTGCCGGAGCCGAAGGGCCCGGGCACGGCGGCGGTGCCGCCCTTGGCGATGGGGAACATGGTGTCGATGACACGCTGGCCGGACTGCAAAGGCTTTACCGGCGGGAATTTCTTTTTATAGGGGCGGCCCACGCGGACGGGCCACTTCTGCACCATGGTCAGCTCACGCACCTCACCGTTGGCCAGCTTCACCCGGGCGATGGGCTGGGTGATGTTGTACTGTCCGGCCTCGGCCAGCCACGCCACCGTGCCCTCGGCGCCCTTGGGCACCATGATCTTGTGCAGCACGGACTCCGTCTCCGGCACGGTGCCCAGAATGTCGCCCACAGCCACGGTGTCGCCCACAGCGGCGGTGGGGGTAAAGTCCCACAGCCTGTCGCGGTCCAGCGGCGGCACCTGAATGCCGCGGGTGATGTTGCTGCCCACCCGGCGGACGATCTCCTCCAGCGGACGCTGGATGCCGTCATAGATATTCTCGATCAGGCCGGGGCCCAGCTCCACGCTCAGCGGTGCGCCGGTGGTGACCACATCGGCGCCGGGACCAAGACCGGACGTCTCCTCATACACCTGTATGGAGGCCCGGTCGCCGGTCATATTCAGGATCTCTCCGATCAGCTGCTGGGGACCTACGCGCACCACGTCCGCCATGTTGGCGTCCGCCATGCCGTCTGCCACCACCAGCGGGCCGGAGACTTTGATGATCTTACCCATTCTCTTGCTCCTTTCAGGAAATATCCGCGCCCACGGCGCGTTCCACCGCGTCGTGCAGGGCGGCCCCGGCGATGCCCAGCGAACCGGTCTTGCCGGGGATGAGGATAACGGCGGGCAGGGGTGCGTCTTTATACCGGGCGATCTCGGCGGTCAGCTGCTGTGCCAGCTGCTCGGTGATATAGATGACGGCGTAGTCCTCCTGCGCCAGGCGGTGCAGCGTTCTGCGCCCCGCGTCGGTATCCTCGGTGGGGAACACGTCCAGCCCCAGCGCACGGAAGCCCAGCACGCTGTCCCGGTCCCCAATAACGGCGATCTTATACATATTGCTCACGCAGCCTTTCCTGGAGCGCCTCCGCCGGCACACCGGCCATCCGGCCGGACAGCACGGTACGCACCGCTGTCCACTCCGCTTCCTTTGCCGCCAGATAGCCCAGCGCCACCTCTACGCCGAAGGGTACCCGGCGTGCCGCGCCGGCGGCGCGGAGCACCGCGTCGTCGCAGGCCTTTTCAAAGGCGGTCAGGCTGCCGCCCTTGGCGGCCTCGTCTCCCAGCTCCGCCTCCCGGGCGAAGGCCGTGCCCCGCCACAGCGCGGCAGCGCCGCTGCCGCTTCCGGCGCGGATCGCCTCCGGCGTCACGCTGCCGCCGGGGAACAGCACCTCCCGCAGGAAGCCGGCGTCCAGCCCCAGCCGCTGGGTGCGGATGAGTGAGCGCAGGTTCGCCGCGTCGATCATGGCGCGGACATAGTCCTGCAAATAGGGTATGTGGCTGTCCGCCGCCAGCTTTTCCAGCCGCGCGAAGTAGGCCCGATCCAGGATGCAGTCGCTGCTGCGGGCGCTGCCCGTCTCGGCCAGCACCCGCTGGGCCTCATCGGCCGCGGCGGCCATGTCGGCGGGCAGAAAGTCCCAGCCGCCGTTTTCAGCGTGCTTTTTCCGCATCGTCTCTGCCGGTACGGTCCCGGCGTCGATCAGCAGACGCTCCGCATCCTGCGGCGCTTTCAGCAGCGTTTTGATGTTGTGGTAGTCGTATTTCAGCCGGAACACGTCCAGCACCTCCGCCTCCGGCATAAAGCGGGAAACGTCGGCGAACACCGCCTCGCGCTGCGCGCTCAGCGCCGCCTGCAGGGACGGCTCATCGTGTACGGGCGCGTAGCCCCACTCGCTCAGCAGCTGGGCGCACGCCTCGACGGAGGGTGCCGTCAGCAGCTGCTCCAGCCGCTGTGCCGTCAGCAGCCGGCGCTCCATGGCGCGTATGCGGGCGGACAGGAACAGATAGTCCGTGTCCTTTCTCCGTTTTGTCAAAGGGACGCCCCCTTTCAGTCAAACAGCACGGCGGCCACGGCGGAGGAGTCCTCCTGCCGTGTCCGGCGCAGCAGCTCGGCAAAGCCGCAGTTGATCTCCATGCGGCCCCGCTGCAGTACCACGCCGCCGCCCGTCTCCCGGGTGTCGGCAGCCAGGGTGAAGCCCGCGCCGGGCTTTTTGCCGTTGGCGGCGTCCACCACCGCCTGACCCACCGTGTCCCGGTCGGCGGCGGAGAACACCAGCGCCTCGCCGCCCTGTCCGTTTTCCGCGGCCAGCGATGCCAGCAGGTCGATATACTCCGGGCGCGGCAGCTTCAGCAGCACGTCGGCGGCGCGGGCGAAGGCCTCGTCCAGCATCCGCTGCTTCTCCGCCAGCACCCGCTGGCGGCAGGCCAGACGGCTGCCGCCCTCCAGGCGCTCCACCTGCTCGCGCTCCAGCACCTTGCAGCGGGCCTCGCCCTCGCGGAGCAGCTTGTCCGCCTCGGCGCGGTACCGGGCCAGAATGGCCTCGGCCTCCGCCGCCGCCTGGGCGGCGATGTCGGCGCACTCGGCCTGTGTGTCGGCCTCCATGCGTGCGATGATCTTGTCGATACCGTTCATAGGCGCACCCGCCTTACTTCATGATGTTCAGGGAGATCATAATGGTCGCCACCAGAGACAGGATGGCGTAGAACTCCACGATGCCGCAGTAGATGATGCCCTTGGTAGCGGCCTCCGGGTGCTTGGCCACGATGTTGATGGACGCGGCGGCCACGCGGCCCTGGAAGATGGCGCTCAGCCAGCCGCCCAGCATGATGGGCAGGCAGGCGGCGAAGAAGGACAGCCCCTGGGTCAGGGAGAGATCCAGCACGCTGCCGCTGAGCAGGCCGGTCTGGCCCAGCACCAGGAACAGCGCCACAAAGCCGTACAGGCCCTGGGTGCCGGGCAGTACCTGCAGGATCAGGCACTTGGTGGACTTATCGGGATCCTCGCTGGTCAATCCGGCGGCGGCCTCACCCACCATACCGGTGCCCTTGGCGGAGCCGATGCAGCACAGGCCGGCGGTCAGCGCCGCGCCCAGGATGGCGAAACCCAGTCCGCCAACAGATTCAAGAAAAGCTAACATGATTTAGTATCCTCCTTAATGATCTCTACGTGTTTGGCCCGGACGCGCAGGGGACGGTAGGCCTTGCCGCCGTCCTTGTAGAAGCGTCCGAAAAATTCCAGAAATTGCAGGCGCATATCGTGGACGTAGCAGCCCAGCAGGTTCAGCGCCAGGTTCAGCATATTGCCGACGAATGCGATGATGATGAAGGTGACCACGTTGCCGGTGGTGGCGCCCAGCATATTGAACACCTGGGCCAGCACCGCGCCGGACAGCATCAGCGCCATCAGCCGGACGTAGGACAGGATATCGCTGAAGAAACCCGTCACGCCGTTGTACACCGCCGCCACGAAGCCCGTCACCTTGCCGAAGCCCTTTTTGCCCCGGCCCGCGCCGTATACCAGCATAAGAACGCCCGCGATCAGCACCACCGGCACGCCGGATACACTGCCGATGCCAAGCACCGCAAGACCCGTGCCCGCCAGAATGATCCACCAGGTGATCTCGTCAAACAGGGCGTCCATAAAGCAGCCCTTTTTGCATTTTTCCACCACGCTGACGGTCATGCCGGTGAACACCTGCAAGGCGCCCAGGATCAGCGAGCCCGCCATGATGGCCATGGTGTCGGCCAGGGGTGAGAACAGCGCCGGCAGGGCAAAGGTGCTCTCCGGGTCAAAGAACTTGAAGAGCTGCGGCAGGAAGTCGCCGAAGAAGCTGCCGGTCATGGCGCCGAAGACCACGGTGGTCACGCCGCACCAGAAGATCATCTCCATAAAGCTGCGGTCGTCCGGCCGTTTTTTCTTCAGGAACAGCCATGAGCCGAGGAGCATCAGCAGTCCGTAGCCGATGTCCGCCATCATCATGCCGAAAAACAGGATGAAGAACGGTGCCATCACCGGGTTGGGGTCCACGCCGTCGTAGGCCGGCAGGGAGTACTGCTCGGTGATGCAGTTCATGGACCGCGCCACCGCGTTGTCCTCCAGCAGCACCGGCACCTCCGGTATCTGCTCCGCCGTGGGATCGGACAGGGTGTAGTCGCAGTCCGCCGTGTCCAGATACGCCGTCAGCCTTGCCGTCTTTTTCTCCGGCACCCAGCCGTCGAATGCCACGATGCACCCGTCGGTCAGCAGTCTGCGGCGGTTTTCCTCCCGCTGCAGGCGGGAGGCCAGCCGGTCGGCGCACAGATACAGCTCCAGCAGCCGTTCCGCCAGCTCATCCAGCTGCTTTCGCAGGGTCTCCTGCTGCCGCTTGACCTCTGCCAGCCGGTCCGCGTCCCGCTGCCGGTTTTCCTCCGGCGTGCCGGTGCGGCCCTTCAGGGGCGAGGCTGCGAAGCCCCGGCCCCGCAGCAGCTCCAGCACCGGTGCCGTCGCTGCCTTGTGGGTGATGAGCAGTACGCATTGCTGCTGCCGGTCGGCGGAGAGCAGATGCAGCTCGCTCTCCGGATATTCGTTTTGTACCTGCCCGCACAGTTCGTCCCAGGGGACGAAGGGCGGCAGTACGCCCAGGGTCACGTCGCAGCAGCGTGTCTCCGTCAGCTCCAGGGGCAGGTCCAGACTCAGCCAGGGCCCCAGGGTGATCCGGTCGGTCTCCAGCTGGGCGGCCAGCGCCGTCAGCTGCTGTAATTGTCCCGTCGCCTCGTTGACCTGGCGGGCCAGCGCCAGCCCGTCGGCCAGCCCCGTCTCGCTCAGGTATTCCGCCTCGCCGATGGCGGGGCGGGGCGCCAGCAGCGGCGCTTTCTTGGGCGGCGCAGCCCGCCGCAGGGCGTCGATCGCCGTCTGTACCTGCCGCTGGCGGGCCAGGCAGTCCGCCGTCTCGCTGTCGCAGCGCCGCAGGCTCTCCGGCGCATCCGGCGCGTCCGGTTCACTGATCTCCACGCAGCCCATACGCTCCAGCTGCCGCAGCAGCGCGTCGTGGTCCCGCTCCAGCGCCAGCACCTGCAAGCGCTTCATTTTTACAATGGGCATTTACCGCTTCACCACCTTTTCCACGATGGCGCGGACAGCCGTGTCCATGCGCTGCTCCGCCTGCTGCCGTATGGCTGTGCAGGTGCGCTCGGCGTCGCTTCGCAGGGCGGCGTCCGCCGCCTGTCCGGCTTCACCGGCCCGCTGCATGGCTTCGTTCTCCAGCGCCTTCACGGCGTTCTGCGCCTCACGCACCAAACCGTCGCCGTCCCGGCGGGCCTGCTCGGCCAGTGCCCGGGCGGCGCGCTGGGCCTCGGCCTTCTGCTCCAGAAGCCGCTGCTCCGCAGCCTGCAGCTGGTCTATTTTTTCACGGTACAGTTTACTCACCGCCTTTCTCTTGATACGAAACAGACAGGGGAAGACCTCGTTTCCGGAAGCCGTCCCCCTTTGAAGTATATTTTTCGCGGAGGAAACTCCCTTCGCCTGCCTCTGATCATACATAACTTATCATACCACAAAAGCACGGGGAACAACAACAGGCAGAATGGCAAAAATAACCGGTATCCTTTGTGCAGGGTGACAATAAGATGACAGACAGGTAAGAAATAAGTGGTGGCATTTTTTTGCCCGATGTGGTATACTCTTCCTATATTGGAACAGTATTCCCGTTTTGCGGGAGTGTATAATGACGTGAGGTGTGTCATGACCTATCTGAAAGCAATTCTGTTGGGACTGGTGCAGGGCATAGCGGAATTCCTGCCCATCTCCAGCTCCGGCCATCTGGCCATCGCCCGCAACCTGCTGAATATGGAGGGAGCGGGGAGCATTCCGGAGTTCTTCGACGTGCTGCTCCACCTGGGCACGCTCATTGCTGTGTTCGTCGCCTATTGGGGTGACATCCGTGATATGGTGGTGGAGTTCTTCCGGGGCATCGGTGACCTGGCGCACCGCAGCACCCCCACGCCGGTGCCGCCCGCCCGCCGGCTCATCCTGCTGATCATCGTCGGTACGCTGCCGCTGTTTGCGGTGCTGCCCATCCGCAAGACGGTGCAGGGCCTGGGCGACAATATGTATTTCGTGGGCGCGGCGCTGATCTTCACCGGCTTCCTGCTGTTCCTGTGCGACCGGGTGCGCCGGGGCCGCAAGACCGAGCGCAGCGCCACCTGGCTGGACGCTCTGCTGGTGGGCGTGGGGCAGGCGGTGGCCACGCTGCCCGGCGTCTCCCGTTCCGGCATGACCATCACCGCCGGGTGCTTTGTGGGCTATGAGCGTCGCTTCGCCGTGCGCTTTTCCTTCCTGCTGAGCATCCCCGCCGTGCTGGGGGCCAATATCCTCTCCATCAAGGACGCGGTGCAGGCCGGCATCGTCGGCGCGGAGGTGCCCATGTATCTGGTGGGCGTGGCCGTGGCCGCCGTGACGGGCTATCTGTGCATCCGGCTTCTGAAGTACATCGCGGACAAGGGCCGTTTCGGTGCCTTCGCCTACTACTGCTGGGCGGCGGGCGTGCTGACCCTTGTTCTGCAGGGCATCAAGTGAGGTAGGTAGACTATGGCATCGACACAAAAGAAAGGAAACAGCCGCAAAAAAACGCCCGCCCCGCCGCCTTCGCCGGCGTATAACGCCGCGGCGCGTATGGCCGGCGGCATCGTCTGCGCCCTACTGGCGCTGTGCGTGCTGGTGAGCTATTTCAACGTGGACGCCCTCCTCCTGGTGTGGATCGCCAGGGTGCTCAAGGGTGCGCTGGGCTACGGCTATTACCTGACGGCCCCGGTGCTGGCGGCTATTGCCGTCATCCAGCTGGGCCATCGGGGACGGCCCGTCGTCCTGCGTACCACCTGCGTGGCGCTGCTGCCCCTGCTGGTGGGCGTGCTGTGCCACCTGACCCTGTGCCGCACGGCCTACACCCTCGGCCTGGACAGCGTCAAGACCCTCTGGGCCGACGGACAGGCCCTCAAGTGCGGCGGCGTGCTCTCCGGCGGTCTGGCCGTGGGCTGCGAGGCCCTGGTCAGCAAGGTGGTGTCCATCATCGTGTTCGTGGTGCTGCTGCTGGCCGCCCTGTTGGGTGCCCTGCACCTGACGCCCCAGGAGGCCGCGGCGCGCGTCCGCAGCTATGGCGAGAGCCTGCGCCGTGACGACGAGGACGCGGATGACGAAGCCCTCCCGGAGGGTTTCACCCCCACCGCTGCTCCCGCCCCGGCAAAAAAGCCTGCCAAGGGCCGCAGGCGTCCCAATATCGACATCCCGCTGGACGGCGAACGCGACGACACGGTCCTTCCACCCGCCAGCTCCTTCTTCCCCCGCCGCAGCGACGATATCCGCACGCCGGATCAGGTGCTGCGGGGCGGCCCCGCCCCTGCGCCCCAGCCCCTCAGCGACGAACCTGCACCGCCCGCCGCTCCGGCGGAGCCCCCTGCCCCGAAGAAGCCCCTCAGCGACAAGCAGAAAAAAGCCCAGCTGCAGCAGGAGGTGGAGAGCGCCGCCCAGGAGGTCAGCGACGCCATCGAGCAGGAGCTGGCCCAGGGGGAGGAGACCTACCGCTACCCGCCCATCACCCTGCTGGAGCAGAACCGCGGCGGCAACTACACCGAGGTGGGCGCCGAGCTGCGGAACAACTCCAAGCGCCTGGCGGACACCCTGCGCTCCTTCGGCGTGGACGCCCGCGCCGGCGAGGTCATCCACGGCCCCTCCGTCACCCGCTACGAGTTCACCCTGGACCAGGGCGTCAAGCTCAGTAAGATCACGAACCTCCAGGACGATATCGCCCTGGCGCTGGGTGCCAGCGGCGTCCGCATCGCCCCAGTGCCCAACAAGATATCCGCCGTGGGCATCGAGGTCCCCAACCGCACCGTCACCGCCGTGCGGATCCGCGACGTCATTGAATCCCGCGAGTTCATCGACCATCCCTCCCCGGTGGCCTTTGCCGTGGGCAGGGATATCGGCGGCAGCAACATCGTGGGCAACATCGCCCGTCTGCCCCATGTACTCATCGCCGGCACCACCGGCTCCGGTAAATCCGTCTGCACCAACTCCCTCATCGTCAGCCTGCTCTACAAGTCCACGCCGGACGAGGTCCGTTTTATCATGGTGGACCCCAAGATGGTGGAGCTGGCGCCCTACAACGGTATCCCGCACCTGCTCATCCCCGTGGTCACCGACCCCAAAAAGGCCGCCGGCGCCCTGCAATGGGCGGTGTTCGAGATGATGAAGCGCTACAAGATGTTCTCTGAAAAGGGCGTCAAGGACCTGGCGGGCTATAACGCCCTGTCCGAGACGGACGAGGACGTGAAAAAGCTGCCCACCGTGGTGGTGGTCATCGACGAGCTGGCCGACCTGATGCTGGTGGCGGCCAAGGAGGTGGAGGAGTCCATCTGCCGTGTGGCCCAGATGGGCCGTGCCGCCGGTATGCACCTGGTCATCGCCACCCAGCGTCCCTCGGCGGACGTGATCACCGGTCTGATGAAGGCCAATATCCCCAGCCGCATCGCCTTCGCCGTGGCCAGCTCCATGGAGTCCCGCATCATTCTGGACACCACCGGCGCGGAGAAGCTGGTGGGCAAGGGCGATATGCTCTACTTCCCTCTGGGCGACACCAAGCCCACCCGTGTCCAGGGCTGCTTCATCACCCCGGAGGAGATCGACCGTGTGGTGAAGTTCGTCAAGGACGAGGCCGGCGAGGCCCATTACGACCAGGACGTGATCGAGAAGATCCAGCAGGCGGTGGACGCCAAGGCCGACAAGGGCGGCAAGGTCCCCTCCGGCGACGTGTCCGACGACGGCGACGATGCCGACGAGCTGCTTTCCGCCGCCGTAGAGGTGGTGCTGGAGACGGGTCAGGCCTCCGTGTCCATGCTCCAGCGCCGTCTGAAGCTGGGCTACTCCCGCGCCGCCCGCCTGGTGGACCAGATGGAGGAGCGCGGCTATGTGGGCCCCTTCGAGGGAAGTAAGCCCCGCCAGCTGCTCATCACCCGCGAGAAGTGGCAGGAGCTGCAAATGGCCAAGGGCGCATCTCCGGCGGAGGCGGACAAGCCCACCGACCGTTACGGCAGCATCCACGACGTGTTCGAGAGCCACGACGCACTTGAATAATAAATATCCCCCGGCCGAAGGCCGGGGGATATTTTCTTGCTTACACCGTGCCGGTGACGGTCAGCACCGCCGTGCCGGGGGTGGTGCTGTACGCGCCGGTGGCGGCGTCCTGCGTGAAGGTGGCCGCGGGCACCGTGACCACGCCGGCCGCCGTGGCGAATACGCCGGTAGCCGCGTCATAGGTGTACTGGGTGGGGGCGGTCAGCGCCGTGCCGTTCAGCGTCACCGTCAGATCCGTCAGCCGCGGGTCGAAGGTGTCGGTGATAACGATGGCCGCCGCGGCGTCCGCCGCCGTGTTGCCGGTGTTCTGGATGGTGAAGGTGTACGTCAGGCGGCTGTTCTCCGTCACCGTGGTGGGGGAGAGGGACTTGTTGATGGTCAGTGCCGGCGCCGCCTCCGGCGCCACCGTCTCCGTGGCGGTAACGGGGTTTACCAGCCCCGCGCCGGTGATGGACGCACTGTTGGTGACGGTGCCCTCCGCCGTCGGCGGCGCGAAGGCCGTGGGCGCGGCCTCATAGGCGATAACGGCATTGCCGCCCGCCGGCACGGTGATGCCGGTGAACGTCAGCGGCGGCCCGGCGGTGACGGCGGGTGCCGCCTGCAGAACGCCGTTCTGATAGTACCGCACAGACCCGGCGGTGTAGGACAGGGGATACACCGTCCCGGCGTTGAAGGCGTAGCCGCCCAGATCGTCGGTAATGGTCAGCCCCGTCAGCGGTGCGGTGCCGCTGTTGACCAGAGAGAGGATATACGTCACGCGGCCGTCGGTGCCGTAGGTGGGCACCACGGCGGTCTTGGCGGCGGTCAGCGTCTCCGTCAGCTCGCCCACCGTCACGTTGGAGGTGGTGGTCTGGCCGTTATAGGTCAGCGTTGCCTGGTTGGTGAAAGTTGCCATGATAGGACCTCCTGTGTTTAATTTCGCGGGTCGTGCCCGCAGTCCAGTGTATGCGCCGCGGTCCCCGACGGTCCGTACTTGCCAAGCGGCGGCCCGTCGGGTATAATAGAAGCAGAAATACGCGGCGGCCCGGACCGCCCGGATACAGGAGGGTGTGATAGAAGCATGGAACTGAAAAAATTGCCCCATATCGAGATCGAGGTGGCGCCCCTGCCGGGCAAAAAGCTGCCGGCGGCGGTAAATACCCTGCGTAAGCTGGATGTAAAAAAGGTGGGCCTCATCGCCGGCGGTACGGCGGCGGTGCTGACCGTGGTCTCCGTGGCCGGCCGTTACGGTATCTACCGCGGCGCGGTGGCGGCGGAGCTGAAGCGCCAGCTGGCGCCGCTGCACCGCAAGCTGGACCAGCTCCAGGCGGAGAACCGTATGCTCCGTGCCGAGCTGGAGCAGCTGAAAAAAGAAAAGACCGACGAAAACTGAAAAAAAGGAAGCACCCGTCAGGGTGCTTCCTTTTTGCCATTGTCACAGCGCCGCGGTGACCTCCCGCAGCCATTGCCGGACCTCCGTCGGCACCAGCGGGGCGATCTGTGTATACACCCGCCTGTGATAGCCGTTCAGCCAGTCCCGTTCCGATGCCGTCAGCAGCGCCGGGTCCAGGGCGTCCCGGTCGAAGGGCGCCAGTGTCAGCGTCTCAAAGCGCAGAAAGCCTGCCGCCTCCGCCGGCTGCACCAGCAGCAGGTTCTCGTGCCGTATGCCGAAGCGTCCGGCGGCGTAGTATCCCGGCTCATCGGAGATGACCATGCCCGTCTCCAGTGCCGGGTGTGCCAGCCCCTCCGCAATGCGCCAGCGGAAGGAGGGCGGCGCCTCGTGTACGCTGAGCACGCACCCTACGCCGTGCCCGGTGCCGTGGTCATAGTCCAGGCCCTCCCGCCACAGCGGGCCCCGGGCCAGTGCGTCCAGATTTTCCCCCATGACCCCCTGGGGGAATTGTGCCATGGCCAGCTGTATGTGGCCCTGCAGCACCTGTGTGGATCTCCGGCGTTCCTCGTCCGTGATGGGGCCCAGCGCTATGGTGCGGGTCACGTCCGTCGTGCCCCGGGCGTAGTGTCCGCCGCTGTCCACCAGCAGCAGTCCCTGCGCCTTCAGCGGCACGTCTGTCTCCGGTGTGGGGGCGTAGTGGACCACGGCAGCGTGGGGGCCATAGGCGGCGATGGTCTCGAAGCTGTCCTCCAGAAAATCCACCTGTTCCGTCCGGTACCGGCGCAGCAGCGCTGCGGCGGACAGCTCGGTGTACGCCTCCGGCCGTGATTTCATCTCATACAGGAAGCGGCACAGCGCCGCGCCGTCCTGCAAGTGCGCCTGCCGGAAGCCCGTCTGTTCGCTCCCGGCCTTCACCGCCTTGCGGCGGGCAGCGGGGCTGGGTGTGTCTGTCCACGCCGTGTGGGCCAGACATTCCGCGATGCTGCTGTTGGCCGTGGCGCTGTCCGCCAGCACCCGCGCGCCCTCCGGCAGCGCCCGCAGCGCGTCGTAGATATCCCCGTAGGGTCGCAGCGCTACGCTGTCTGCCGCCAGCGCGGCGCGTATCTCCGGCGTGAAGCTCTCTGCCTGGGCATATAGCGCGGCGCTGTCCGTGCCCACCAGCAAAAAGCCCAGGAATACCGGCGTGCATGCCACGTCGCCGCCCCGCAGCTCCAGTGCCCAGGCCACGTCCGTCAGATCGGTCAGCAGCAGCCATTCCGCCTTCTGCGCCGCCATGTCCTGCCGCAGGGCCGTCAGCTTCTCCCGCCGCGTCACCCCGCTGTCGAAGGCCCATACCGGCGCGGCGGACAGGTCGGGCCGGTCCGTCCAAACGCCCGCCGCCGGGTCGAAGCCGCCGTCCAGCCGGATGTGCTTGTCCGCCAGCGCCTTTTCCAGCGTCCGGTGCAGCCGTGTGCTGACGGTCCGGCCGTCAAAGCCCAGGGCTCCGCTCTCCGGCAGCTGCTCCGCCAGGAATTGGGACAGCGTCGGCACGCCCGGCTGGCCGGCGCGCATCAGCTGTATGCCGCTGCCCTCCAGCTGCCGTTCCGCCTGCAAAAAGTAACGCCCGTCCGTCCACAGGTATGCGCCCTCCCGCAGCACCGCCAGCGTTCCCGCCGAGCCGGTGAACCCGGACAGGAACTCCCGGGCCTTGAAATGCGCCCCTACATACTCCGAGCCGTGAAAGTCGTCGGTGACGACGATGCAGCCCTCCAGTCCGCGCGCCTCCATATTCTGCCGCAGCGCGGCCAGCTTTTCCGTAACGGTCATGGTGCTCACCCTTTCTCACCATCGATTGACAAGAGCAAACACGCCTGACAGCGTGTCTTTCCGGTGCTTTTTGTCCTTTTCGTCTTGGCGGGCGTCAGCCCGCCTGCATCTCAAAAGCCAAAAATCACTCGAAAATACATCGCTGGCAGGTGCATAGCAGTTTTGTCGGAGCAGAAATGTGTCCAGACAAGAAAAGGCCCGCAGGTAATACTTGCCGTATTGCCAAGGGGTTTGACGCAGTATGGGCGCATTTCTGCCCGTCAAAACCGTGTCTGCCCTTGTCAATCGATGGTATGGAACAGTATAGCACACTTCCCGCAGAATTCCACCCCTGTCTGCGCAATTGTGCGCTCCGCCGCCCGAACATTCATATACCGCGTATAAACATATACCAAAGGTGTATATAATGCCGCGTAGAGGTGTATAAAACGTACACGATAGATATGTGAAAGAGAAAGGGAAAGAAAGGGGAATGTTCAATGAGAAAAGAACGGGAACGCCGTACCCTTGAGACGGCGGGAATGCTGTTTACTCTGCTTTTCGGCAACCTGCTGCACTTTGTCTACGACTGGACCGGTCAGGCCGGCTGGGCCGCGTATCTCTCTGCCGTCAACGAATCCACCTGGGAGCACATGAAGCTTTTGGCTGTTCCCTGGCTGGTGTGGACCGTCGTCACGATCGCCGCAAACCGTTGTGCCGCAAGCGCTTTGCCCAGGGCCATCGGCCTGCTCGCCGGCCTCGCCGCCATCCCGGCCCTGTTCTATACCTACACCGGGATCCTGGGAAAAAGCGTGGGCGTGGTCAACATCCTGATCTTTCAGGCCGCCGTGCTGCTGGCATATTTTGTCAGTGTCTCCCTGCAAAAGAGCGCCCGCCTCTCGTCCGTTCCTTTCCAGATATTGGGCATTCTGCTCCACCTGCTCGCCGCCCTCGCCTTCCTTTTTTTCACCTCCTCGCCGCCCGACCTTCCCCTGTTTGTGGACCCCACAAACGGGACCCGCGGCATACCGCCGAAAACGCTGTGATACCAACGGTTTGCAGCTGAAAGAAAGCGGCGTTTTCCGCATCGGAAAGCGCCGCTTTTTTTGCGGAAATTTGCCTCTTGACAAACGTACAGCTGTTGATATAATAAGCTTGTGATTACAAAAATGCACTTGCTTAGGAGGTGGCTGTGTGACCCGAAGAGAACGGCAGCTGCTGGAGTGGATACGGGAAAACCCGTGTATTTCCCAGCAGGAGCTGGCCGACAAGGCCGGTATTACGCGGTCCAGCGCCGCGGTCCACATTTCCAACCTGATGCGGAAGGGTTACATTGCCGGCCGCGGCTATCTGCTGCGTGAGGCGCCCTACATCGCCGTGGTTGGCGGCGTGAATATGGATATCGGCGCGGTGTCTGACGCGCCGCTGGTGGCCCGGGACTCCAACCCCGGCCGGGTGACCACCTCTCTGGGCGGCGTGGGACGGAACATCGCCCACAATCTCTGCCTGCTGGGTGAGCAGGTGTCCATGATCACGGTACTGGGGCAGGATAGCTTTGCCCAGTCTGTGCGGGAGAACGCGGCAGATATCGGTCTGGACCTGAGCCACAGCGCCACCATTCCCGGCGGCCGGACGGGGACCTATCTGTTTATCGACGGCTGCGACGGCGACATGGCCCTGGCCGTGAACGACATGGCCATCTATGAGCACATCACGCCGGAGTTCCTGCGGCAGCGGCTGGATTATATCAACCATGCCGATCTGGTGGTGGTGGAGACGAACCTGCCGGAGGCGTCTATCCAGTGGCTGTGCAGCCACTGCACCGCGCCTATCCTGGCCGACCCGGTCAGCACCATCAAGGCGCCGAAGCTGCTGCCGGTGCTGGATAAGCTGACGGCGCTGAAACCTAACCGCATGGAGGCGGAACTGCTCAGCGGCGTGACCATCCGCGATGAGGCAGACGTTCAAAAGGCCGCGAAGGCCCTGCTGAACAAGGGTGTTCAGCAGGTGTATATCTCCCTGGGGAGCGATGGCCTGTACGCCGAGGACCAGGCGGGGCGGCACGTGCGCCTGCCCTGTCCGAAGGTGCAGGTGGTGAACGCCACCGGCGGCGGGGACGCCATGGCGGCGGCGCTGGCCGCGTGCATCGCCCACGGGAAACCCCTGGCGGAGTGCGCGCGGAAGGCCGCCGGGGCCGGCGCGCTGGCCTGTACGGCGGCGGAGACCATCCACCCCGGCATGAGCTGGGAGAATGTGGACTATATTTTGGACAATACAGGCATGAGCAAAAAAGCGTAAATAGAATTGCATGACATAAGGAGGTACAAGTTATGAACCGTTATCTGGACGTGGCCCCTGAGGTGCAGGAGGCTTTGAAGGCCGGCAAGCCCGTTGTGGCGCTGGAGAGCACCATCATCTCCCACGGTATGCCCTATCCCCAGAATGTGGAGACGGCACTGAACGTGGAGAAGATCATTCGTGACGGCGGCGCGGTGCCCGCCACCATCGCCATCATCGGCGGGCGGCTGAAGGCCGGATTGACCCCCGAGGAGATCGACTATCTGGGCAAGACCGGCGCCGGCGTCACCAAGGCCAGCCGCCGCGACCTGCCTATTCTGGTGGCGGAGGGCCGCGATGGCGCCACCACCGTGACCACCACCATGATGATCGCCGCCATGGCTGGCATCCAGGTGTTCGCCACCGGCGGCATCGGCGGCGTGCACCGCGGAGCCGAGACCACCATGGACATCTCCGCCGATCTGGAAGAGCTGGCCCATACCCCGGTGATGGTGGTGTGCGCCGGCGCCAAGTCCATCCTGGACCTGGGACTGACCCTGGAGTATCTGGAGACCCACGGCGTGCCGGTCATCGGCTATCAGACCGAGGAGCTGCCCGCGTTCTATACCCGCAAGTCCGGCTTTAAGGTGGACTACCGGCTGGACACCCCCAAGCAGCTGGCCGAGGCCTTCCATGTGAAGCGCGAGCTGGGGCTGGAGGGCGGTATGCTGGTGACGAACCCCATCCCCGAGCAGTACTCTATGGATGCCGACGTGATCAACAAGGCCATCAACGAGGCGGTGGAGGAGGCCAAGGAGCAGGGCATCCACGGCAAGGCCACCACGCCCTTCCTGCTGGCCAAGATCAAGGACATCACCGGCGGCAGCAGCCTGGATGCCAACATTCAGCTGGTGTATAACAACGCAAAGCTTGCCACGGCCACGGCCTGCGAGCTGGCCAAGCTGGCCAAATGAGCCAGCCGTCGCTGGGATTTATCGGCGGCGCGGACGGACCTGTGACGGTATTCGCCTCCGGCGGCGGTACGGCGCTGCTGGTCTATCTGGCGCTTATCAACCTGACGACGTTCATCATCTATGGTGCGGACAAGCGTCGGGCCAGACAGGGCAAATGGCGGGTGCCGGAAAAGACGCTGTTCCTGCTGCCGCTGTTGGGCGGCAGTGTCGGTGCGCTGCTGGGTATGCGGGTGTTTCACCACAAGACGAAGCACTGGTATTTCGTCTGGGGCGTGCCCGCCATACTGCTGGCACAGCTGGCACTGGCGGTCTGGTTACTGACGAGGTAAGGAGGACATACTATGCTGGTACGAAAAGCGGTTCCGGCGGATATCCCCGCTGTGACCGCCATTTACGGGGCGCTTCTGGATCGTGAGGAGCGCGGCGAGCTGTCCACCGGCTGGACCCGGGGCGTATACCCCACGGAGCAGACGGCTCTGGACGCGCTGGCTGCCGGCACACTGTATGTGCTGGAGGACGGGGGACGTGTTGCGGCCGCCGCCAAGCTGGATCAGAACCAGATGGCGCAATACAGCCAGTGTACCTGGCGGCACGACGCGCCGCCGGAGCAGGTGCTGGTGCTGCACACACTGGTGGTGGACCCCACTGTGAAGGGTAAGGGGTACGGCACGGCTTTTGTGGCCTTCTATGAGCAGTTGGCCCGGGAAACGGATCGGCCGTACCTGCGGATCGACACCAACGCCCGCAACACGCCCGCCCGGGCGCTGTACAAAAAGCTGGGCTACACCGAGGCGGGCATCGTGGCCGGGACCTTTAACGGCATCCCGGACGTGCAGCTGGTGTGTCTGGAGAAAAAGGTATAAAACAAAGGACAAGGAGGTGCCGGAGATGGCATTGATCCATGTAAACGAGAGCGACTTCCGGGAGCAGGTCCTGGAAAACAGCGGCACGGTGCTGGTGGATTTCTGGGCCAACTGGTGCGGCCCCTGCCGTATGCTGGGCCCCGTGCTGGAGCAGCTGGCCGCTGACCGGCCGGACGTCACTGTGGCCAAGGTGGATGTGGACGAGAATATGTCCCTGGCCGCGGCCTACGGCGTGGAGAGCATCCCCATGCTGCTGGTGTTCAAGAACGGCCAGCTGGTGAACAAGTCCATCGGTTTTGTCTCCCAGCCGGAGATCGAAAAGCTGCTTCAGTAAAAGTGTCTATGACGCAGTAAAAGCAGCGCCCTTGAGGGCGCTGCTTTTAGTATGCGCTTTTGCGGTCAGTCGGCAGAAATATAATCCAGTACACCCCACGAGCCGCCGATTTTTACCACATAGACGTCGATCTTTGTGCGTTCGATCTCGTCCTCGCCGGTGATTTTTGCCTTGGCGGTGACAACGCAGGCATCAGAAATGGAGTCGGTATCAAAGTTGATATCGCGTTCCAGAATCTTGACCCATACTGCACAATCCTCCAGTGCCTTCTTGACGGAGATGTCCTTCGTCCTTGTCACCTCCGTTGTGACCTTATACTCACCGTATTCGTCCTCAAGCTGTTCTTGGAAGCTGCTGTCAACAGCCTTGTAAAAATCGTTCCACGAGGAAATATCCGCAGAGTATTCATCGCTCATGGCTTCAAAGAATTCCTCCTCGCTGCCGTCGTATTCGGAGAGCCGGATAGCATTGAAGTCAAAAGCCCACAGGGACGTGGCGGTCTTGTCATCGGTGTAGAAGGCCTGTACATAGCGCTTGGCCACGGAGGACGGATTGTTGCGGCTCAGGAGGATCACGACCACAGCGATGACCACCGCAAGGGCGGCTGCGCCGATCAGAATAAATTTCAGCGGGGGTTTCTTGGCGGCGGCGACCTCCGTTTTCCCTGGGGCAGCGGTTTCTTCTGCTTTTTCGGGGGCGGCGACCTCCGGATCGCGGATGGGGATGTCCTCAGGCGCGGGAGTGGTGAAGTTGTTGTTCTCCATTTGTTTCTCCTCCTAATACTCAACTACGTTTGTAGTTTATAGTGACTATAAAAGTATAATATATTAAAGCGGGATTTGTCAAGCTAAACTATATTTGCAACTGCAAATTGCAAATGAGGTGAGTATATGACAGAGGAGATCAGGATCACAAAAAAGGCCGCCCGCAGAGGGGATGATGGCTATAAAGTTGTTTCCGTGCGGATGCGGGATGGCTTGATTGCGCGGCTGGATAAGCTGTCCGAGCAGACGAATCGCTCCCGGAATGAGCTTATCAACCTGCTGCTGGAGGCCGCCATCGATATTGTCAAGGTGGAGGAATAAGCTGGGGGAGGGAGAGACGAGGGGATGGGCTCTCCCTTCGGCAGCGCTTTGCGCTGCCACCTCCCTCAATGGGGGAGGCGAGGCGCGCTGCGCGCGCACATCTCATCCGCCCCTTCGGGGCACCTTCCCCTCAAGGGGAAGGTTTTGGGGGTGCGTGGGGGGATTGGCCTTGACAGCGGGGGGGTTCGCGGGTACAATGGGGCCAAAATGACGCCCGCGCAGGCGGGACGACCCAAGGAGGTAACGACTATGATGCATATCGGTCTGCTGGGCTTTGGCGTGGTAGGCGGCGGCGTGTGGGCGCTGTGCGCGCCGCGCGATGACCTGAATGTGAAGCGTGTGCTGCTCCGCAGTCCCAAAGAGGGCCTGCCGGAGGAGGTGGTCACCTTCAACGCCGATGACATCCTCAATGACCCGGAAATCGACACGGTGGTGGAGGTCATGGGCGGGCTGCACCCGGCCTATGAATATGTCTCCGCCGCGCTGGCGCAGGGCAAGAACGTGGTCACGGCCAACAAGGCACTGATCGCCGCCTATTACACGGAGCTGACGGCACTGGCCCGGGAGAAGGGCGCGGCCCTGCGCTGCACCGCCGCCGTGGGCGGCGGCATACCCTGGCTGACGAATTTGGAGCGCGTGAAGCGGCTGGATACGGTGTGCGCCGTGGGCGGTATTATGAACGGCACCACCAACTTTATCATGGACGCCATGCACAAGGCTCCGGTGGACTTCCCCACTATTCTGAAGGAGGCCCAGGACCTGGGCTACGCCGAGGCGGACCCCTCCGCCGACATCGACGGCGACGATATCCGCCGCAAGCTGTGCATCTCCGCCAACATCGCCTTCGACGCGGCGCTGGAGGAGACAGCCATCCCCACCTTCGGCATCCGGACGGTGACGGCGGCGGATATTGCGGCCTTCCAGAGCCACGGCTTCGCCTGCAAGCTGCTGGCCCGGGCCGAGAGCACGGACAGCGGCGTGTGCGCCTATGTGGAGCCCACGCTGGTGGACGCCGGCGATCTGGAGGCGGCGGTGCCCGCCAACTTCAACCTCATCACCTATGAGGCCGAGCAGCTGGGCCGCCAGAGCTTCTACGGCCAGGGCGCGGGGCGCTTCCCCACGGCGGAGAACGTGGTGCAGGACTGTCTGACGGTGCTGTCCGGCAAGCGGGGCTTTTACACCGACAGGGCTGTGCCCATGTTCCTGACCAGCGGCGAGGCGCACCCCTACTACGTCCGCACCAGCGCACCGGATGCGTTCCTGCGGGGCCGCACCGCGGAGACGTGGGACAACGGCGCGGTCATCACCGGCGCGGTGGACGTGTACGAAATGCTGGCCTGGGCCAAGGCTCAGCGTGAGAAGGACCCCGGCGTGTTCATCGCCGGTATTCGATAAAAAACGACGCAATGCGACGCAGTTCGACATCCTGCGGCAGTCTTTTACAAGGAGGATACATACCATGACCTATCAGGAGATCTTAGCCAACGCGCGGACCTGTATGGGACCCTACTGCAAGTCCTGTCCCGTGTGCAACGGCGTGGCCTGCAAGAACACCGTGCCCGGTCCCGGCGCCAAGGGTATCGGCACCGGCTTCATCCGCAACTATCAGAAGTGGCAGGAGCTGTGCGTGAACATGGATACCATCTGCGAGAACGTGCCCGTGGACACCAGCTATAATTTCTTCGGCAAGCAGGTGGCCCTGCCCGTGTTTGCCGCGCCGGTGGGCGCCATGCAGCTGCACTACGGCGACAAGTACGACGACCTGACCTATAACGACATTCTGGTGTCCGCCTGTGCCGGCGCGGGCATCGCCGCCTTTACCGGCGACGGCACCAACCCCGCCGTGATCCAGGCGGCGGCCGAGGCACTGAAAAAGAATCACGGCTGCGGCGTGCCCACCATCAAGCCCTGGAATATCGACCTGGTCCGCGAGAAAGCGGAGCTGGTGGGCGCGGCGGATCCCATTGCCGTGGCCATGGACATCGACGCGGCGGGCCTGCCCTTCCTGAAGAACCTGACCCCGCCCGCCGGCAGCAAGACCGTGGACGAGCTGAAGGAGATCGTGAAGCTGATGAACGGCAAGCCCTTCATTCTCAAGGGTATTATGACCGTAAACGGCGCGAAGAAGGCGCTGGAGGCCGGCGCCAGCGGCATCGTGGTCAGCAACCACGGCGGCCGCGTGCTGGACCAGTGCCCCGCCACGGCGGAGGTCCTGCCCGCCATCGTCGACGCGGTGGGCGGCAAGATGACTATTCTGGTGGACGGCGGTATCCGCACCGGCATGGACGTGTTCAAGGCCCTGGCCCTGGGCGCGGACGCGGTGCTCATCGGCCGGCCCTTCGTGAATATGGTCTACGGCGGCGGCGCCGAGGGCGTGCAGGTCTACGTGGACAAGCTGAAGGCCGAACTGGCCGATACCATGGCCATGTGCGGTGCCCATAAGCTCAGCGACATCAAGCGCTCCATGCTCTTCGGCTATTGAGCCGGGAGGGCAGGATATGAAGGCATTGCTTATCAACGGCAGCCCCCACGAGCACGGCTGCACCTACACCGCCCTGCGTGAGCTGGCCGACACGCTGGAGGCCGAGGGAATCGAGACGGAGCTCATCCAGGCGGGCAAGACCGCCCATGCCTGCAACGCCTGCGCCAGCTGCAAAAAGACCCACCGCTGCGTGTACGACGATCTGGTCAACGAGACGGCGCCCAAGCTCGCCGCGGCGGACGCGCTGGTCATCGGCTCGCCGGTGTACTACGCCTCCCCCGCCGGCGGGGCCATCTCGTTTATGGACCGGCTGTTTTTCAGCACGCCCCACATCGACAAGACCATGAAGGTTGGCGCGTCGGTGGTGTCCTGCCGCCGGGGCGGCAACACAGCCACCTTCGACGCGCTGAACAAGTACTTCACCATCTGCGGTATGCCCATTGCCAGCAGCCAGTACTGGAACATGGTCTACGGCAACACGCCGGAGGAGGTCCGCCAGGACAAGGAGGGCCTGCAGACCATGCGGACCCTGGGCCGCAACATGGCCTTTCTGATGAAGTCCATCGCCCTGGGCAAGGCGCAGCTGGGCCTGCCGGAGAAGGAGCCGGTGCAGCAGACAAATTTCCATCATTGACATGGATAGACCCCCGCGGCTGACGCCGCGGGGGTCGGTGTATATAAGCGGCAATGGGCCGGCTGATGCCGTGGGGGTCGGTGTATATAAGCGGCAATGGGCCGGCTGACGCCGCGGGGGTCGCTGCGTTTTCGCCGAATGTCGTTGACAAGTGGCGCTTTCTGGTGGTATACTACCACTGTTAAGTGAATAGGGTCCGGTGAAGTCGTGCGGCTGCCCGCTGCAAAGGCCAGGTCTGGCCAGGCGGCAGCCTAAAAGGAAATGGGTCAAAACCCACCGCGAACGGCACTGTGAGCGCAAGGATGCACCGAAACAGCGAGAGCTGTGTGACGAAAGTCAGCCATTGGGCGTGAGCCTGAGAAGGTAGGCGGCAGACGGGGAGCGAGAGCTCCGCGGCGCGAGGCAGAAGAATTGCACGTCGGAGGACCAGGCACAGCGGGCGTTTTCTCCGTGTGGCACCACAGGAAGGACCACGCTGTTTTTGCGATGCAGAAACGGCGTTTTTTCTTACCAAAACGCACCGCCTATCCCTGCAAGAGGGATGGGCATTTCTGTTGCGGTCAAGTCGGGGCGGCGTCAGCCGTCTGCTTTCCATAGAGCGGGAGGGGTTTGCCGACCCCTTCCGCCCGTCTTTTTTCATGGCGAGCAGAGAGAACTGGGCGTATGATGCACAGACGGAAACGATCCTGGCTTCCAGTGCGGTGCGTGCTGTTGGCGGCACGCACCGCCTGCACATGGAGGCGGAATTCGCCCCGCTGTACGACAGCTGCTGCATCTTGCGCCGAAACCTGTTGCGTTCCGGCGTGTCCGTCTGGTATAATCATGGTATCATTCTGCAAGGAGGTCGACCCATGCGAGATCTGAAGAACACCTGCCGCGTGGCGGTGGTGCAGGCCACCCCTGTGATGTTCCGTAAGGACAAATGTCTTGAGAAGGCCCTGCGGCTTATCGACGAGGCCGCCGGCGAGGGCGCGGAGCTCATTGTCTTTCCGGAGCTGTTCATCCCCGGCTACCCCTACGGCATGACCTTCGGCTTCACCGTGGGCAGCCGCAAGGCCGTGGGCCGCGAGGACTGGAAGATGTACTACGACAACTCCCTGCTGGCCGACGGGCCGGAGATGCGTAAGCTCCTCCGCCGCGCCAGGGAGCTGGGTGTCTATATCAGTATGGGCTATTCCGAGCGCGACGCCGTCACCGGTACGCTGTATAACGCTAACATGATGATCTCCCCGGAGGGCGAGGCCCTGAACCACCGCAAGCTCAAGCCCACCGGCAGCGAGCGCGTGGTCTGGGGCGATGCAGACCGGGATTACTTCCCTGTGATGGACACGCCCTGGGGCCCCATGGGCAATCTCATCTGCTGGGAGAGCTATATGCCCCTGGCCCGGGTGGCGCTGTACCAGAAGGGGATATCCCTGTACATCTCCCCCAATACCAACGACAATCCGGAGTGGCAGGACACCATCCGCCACATCGCCATCGAGGGTCACTGCTACTTCATCAACGCCGATCTGGTCTTCCGCCGCAGCGACTATCCCCAGACCGTCAGCGGCACCGCCGAGATCGCGGCCCTGCCGGACATCGCCTGCCGGGGCGGCAGCTGCGTCATCGACCCCTTCGGCCACGAGGCCTCCGTCACCGTCTGGGACAAGGAGGACATCATCTACGCCGACCTGGATATGCAGAAGGTCCCCGCCAGCCGTATGGAGCTGGACTGCGTGGGCCACTACGCCCGTCCCGACGTGCTGGAGCTGCACGTCAACGAGAAATAAAAAGAAAACGCCCTCCTGCCGGGAGGGCGTTTTTGCGTTACAGCTCTCGCACGACGCGCTCTACCAGCGCGCAGAGCTTCTGGCTGCTCTCGTTGGCGATACGCAGCACCTCCTGATGGGAGTGCTTCTCCCTGGCGATGCCGGTGGCCATGTTGGTGATGCAGGCGATGCCCAGCACCGCCATGCCCAGATAGTTGGCGGCGATGACCTCCGGTACGGTGGACATACCGATGGCGTCAGCGCCCAGGTGCTCATAGGCCCGTATCTCCGCTGCCGTCTCATAGCACGGACCGGGGAAGATAGCGTACACACCCTCCTTGCACGCGAAGCCCAGCGCCCCGGCGGCCTGATGGGCCTTCTCCCGCAGGCGGTGGGGATAGGCCTCCGTCATATCCGGGAAGCGGGGGCCGAAGCGCTCGTCGTTGGGACCGATGAGGGAGTTGGCGCCCAGCATATTGATGTGGTCCGACAGCAGCATCAGGTCCCCGGGGACAAACGTCCGGTTGATGCCGCCGCAGGCGTTGGTGACGATGAGGGTCTTTACCCCCAGCAGCGCCAGCACATACACCGGATAGGTGACCTCCTTCATGCTGAAGCCCTCGTAGTAGTGAAACCGCCCCTGAAGCGCCGCCGCCACCTGACTGCCCAGCCGCCCGATGACCAGATTGCCCGCGTGGCCCGCCACGGTGGAGCAGGGGCAGTGGGGGATATCCCCGTAGGGGATGACGGTCTTGTCCGTCATGGCGTCCACCAGACCACCCAGCCCGCTGCCCAGAATGATGCCCACTGTGGGTGTCTGGGGGATGTGCGCCCGGATGTATGCGGCGGAGGCGCTGACCTTATCGTAAAACTGTTCCATAAACTGTCCTCCTGCATGGGATGTTGTGCCTATTGTATCACGGCGGACGGCACTGCGCCAGAGAAATCGCATATTTTGTGAACAAATATCGTGACTTCTGTGAACATTAGCACTCTCCTATTGACAGTGCTAAAATCGGCGTTATAATAAAGCCGAACCTTGAGAGAGGGGAACGGAAGCGAACCTCCGAGGGGCGATGAAATGTATACAAATCAGTGGCAGCAGCCCCTGTGCTGCGGCGGATGGCCGCAGCGCCCGGGCAGTGTTTCGAATGGAGGAATGACATATGTTGCCCAGCATTTTTGGTGAGAATTTGTTTGATGATTTCTTTGGCGATCCCTTCGGCATGATGCCCCGCGGCCGTGACCCGCTGTACGGCAAGCACGCCAGGAACCTGATGCGTACCGATGTCCGCGAGACGGAGGATACCTATGAGCTGGACGTGGATCTGCCGGGCTTCAAGAAGGATGAGGTCACGCTGGAGCTGAAGGACGGCGTGCTGACCATTCAGGCGGTCAAGGGCCTGGACAAGGACGAGACAGATAAGAAGGGCAAGTACATCCGTCAGGAGCGTTACGCCGGCGCGTGCAGCCGCAGCTTCTATGTGGGCGATGCGGTGGAGCCGGAGGATGTCAGCGCTAAGTTTGAGGATGGCATCCTGACCATCTCCGTGCCCAAGAATGTGAAGAAGCAGCTGCCCAAGAACAGCGCCATCTCCATTCAGTAACAGGAGCGAAACGCCCCGGCGCCTTTCGGCGCCGGGGCGTTTTTGCATGGCAGGGGAGGGGGGATATTTTTCTTGCCTTTCCCCGCTATATGCGCTATACTGAGCCCAACCTGACCCATAGGAGGATGTACATGGACCCGATTTTTGATATTGAATTGCAGGACTGCCCCATCTGCCGCGGCGTGGGTGCCATGCAGGATGAGCAGGGCTGGTCTGTCTCCGTGGCCTGCATGGACTGCGGGGCTGAGACGGCGCACGCCGAGTACCGCACGCCCGAGGAACGTCTGGAGTCCGCGCGCCGCGTGGCGCTGCTGTGGAACATGGGCAAGGTCGTGCATACCGGCGCCAGCGATTGAACGGCTGCACATGACATGAAAGGGCCGCCCCGAACGGGGCGGCCCTTTTCCGCTTATTGCGTTACCGGAGCGTCCAGCCAGTAGATGACGTAGCATTCCTGCATCTCTCCCATATAGAAGAAGATGTTTTCGCCCATCTCGATGTGTTCACCGAAGGTCAGATCCGGCACGAACAGACGGCCGCTGGTGCGCTTCGGCCCCTTGATGGTGAAGCCCTCCGCTGTGGGATGCTGCCGCAGCTCGTTGGCGGCGTCCGCCAGCCCGGGGAAGTGCAGCGTCCGTTCCAGCTCTGCCAGCTGTGTCTCTCCGTTGATATAGACCAGGTGATTTTCGTCCTTGAACCAGTTGATATGCATGGTGGTGTCCTCCTTGCGGTCGTCCATATCAGTGTATCATATTTGGCGCGGCTTGTCACCCCCTATCGCCTCCGTATACCCGACGGAGAAAAATCCCGCGGTATGGTCCTGCATTCTGGCCGGTGCGCTGGCGCTGCTGTCTGTGGCGCTGATCATCGAAACGGCGCTAAAAAAAGAACCCGGTGAGGAAAAGAAGGCTATCGACTGGAAAAGCCCCGGAATGATCCATGTGTACATCATGTTGGGAATTGTTGTGGGCTTTGTGGTGCTGATGAAGATCGTCGGTATGCTGCTGGCGCTGCTCATTATGATCCCTGCGATCGAATATCTGATGGGCTGCCGCAGCAAGGTCATGCTGATCGCGCTGCCTGTGGGCATGGTGGCTTTTGTGTATCTGTTCTTCGTGGTAGCAATGAAGCTGACCCTGCCCGCGCCTATCTGGGCTTGAGAAAGGAGGAAAACAATATATGGATACTTCCGCATTGTCATTTGCTTTCAGCGCTGTTTTCACTCCGATCAATATGCTGGTCATTCTGGGCGGTACGGTCCTGGGCATTTTCATCGGCGCTATGCCCGGTATGTCCTCTCCCATGGGCCTGTCCATCATGCTGCCCTTTACCTTCCAGCTGCACGGCTATGCCGGCATCATGATGCTGCTGGGTATTTTCTGCGGCTCCATTTACGGCGGCTCTATTTCCGCCTCGCTGCTGAATACGCCGGGTACGGCTGCTTCCGCTGCCACGTGTCTGGATGCCTACCCCATGTCCGTGCAGATGCGGCAGCCGGGGCGGTCGCTGGGTATATCCACCTTCTCATCCCTGTGCGGTGGACTGTTCAGCTGCGTGGTACTGGTGTTCGGCGCTACGTATCTGGCCAAGGTTGCCCTGAACTTCAAGTCCCCGGAGTACTTTGCGCTGGCCTTTTTCGGCATTAGCATCATCACCAGTGTGTCCGGAAAATCCGTGATCAAGGGTCTGATGGGCGGTATTCTGGGCCTGCTGTTTGCTACCGTGGGTGTGGATAACTTTACCGGCACGTACCGCTTTACCTTTGGCAGCTCCTTCCTCAAGGGCGGTCTGGCTATGATCCCCATCTTGATCGGCGTGTTTGCTTTCGCACAGGTGCTCAAGACCATTGAGGAGAAATACAACGAGCAGCCGCTGCATGAGCGCGTTAAAATCGAACGGGTCTTTCCCCGCAAGGATGATTTGAAGACCATCGCTCCCACGGTGGTCCGGTCCTCCATTCTGGGTACCTTCATCGGTGCTGTACCCGGAACCGGCGGCGATATTGCCTCCTGGGTGGGCTATAACATGGCTAAGCGCTTCTCCAAGCATCCCGAAAAGTTCGGTCACGGCTCCCCTGAGGGTATCGCGGGCTCCGAGGCCGCCAACAACGCTATCGCTGGTGGTGCGTTCGTGCCCCTGCTGGCTCTGGGTATCCCCGGCGATGCCGGTACCGCGGTCATGATGGGTGCGCTGACGATGCAGGGTATCGTCTTCGGGCCGTCCCTGTTCACCGAGGAACCCGGCAAGGCTTACATCGTGTTCATTGCTCTGTTTGTTGCCAATATCCTGATGGGTATTTGCGGTTTCTCGATGATTCGTGTTTTCGGCAAGGTCATCGATGTACCCAACAAATATCTGGTGCCTGTCATCATGACATTCTGCATTACAGGCACCTTCGCATTGAACCACTATCTGGAGGAAGTTTTCCTGATGCTCATCATGGGTGTGATCGGCTTTGTCCTGATCAAGCTGGACTTTGCTATGCCGCCTATCATTCTGGGCCTGGTCCTCGGATCCCTGGCAGAGAAAAATGCCCGCCGCAGTATTGACCTGCTGGGGTCCTCCGAGACGATTTGGCAGCACCCCATTGCCATTATCTTCATCGTGCTGGCCATTGCGTCTCTGGTGTCCCCCGCGATCAGCGCGGCAATCAAGAAGCGCAAGGCCGCCAAGGCTGCGGCTGCTGAGGAGAACTGAAGACAAACGGCGCAGCTTTCCTGTTCCGTTTATGCCAGCAGGCCCGGGACGGTCATCCGTCCCGGGCCCGCTGAAGCAAAAAGAACGGATACCTTTCTACGGACATCCGTTCTTTCTTTTGCTTTGCTTAGTTTTCGTATATTGTGGGCGGCACATCACTTTTTGAGCAATGTCTGTACCACCTGGCACAGAGTACCCTCTGTGCCCACATTACCGGGGAAGATGATATAGGGCGTGTGCGGGAAGGTGCTCTCCTCGCCGGTCTCCCAAACGGGAACGCCGGGGGCGATCTGACCACGGACCCGCGCACAGTGTACCCGCAGCGCCTTTACGCCTACATCGCTGGAGGTAATGCCGCCCTTGGCCAGCACAAAGGCAGGCCGCACTGTCAGGTCGGCAACCAGTGATGTGAGCGCATCCGAGATCTTCACACTGATCGCCAGATTCTTTTCCCGCTGGTCATCCTCAGAGCGCAGGACCATACGGCTGGTGTATACCGCCACGGTCGTGCCGTCTGCCAACAGTGTGTTGGTACGGTCCAGAATACGCCGGCGCTCTGCCGCCAACGCGGCGTCGTCAAACACGGTGTTCACATCAAAACAGATGTATTCGATCTCCGGGCAGTCCTTTTGCAGTGCTTCCAGCTGCATTGTGGTTTTGCGGACATGGGAGCCGACGATAATGATGCCGCCGTTCCGCTGATCGGCGCACATAAGATCCTCCCGCTGCAGCAGAGGCTGATCGCTCACTGCGCCCAGAACTTTGACCACGGCTGCCGAGCCACGGAACATAAATACCTTGCCCCGGGCTGCCGCGCGCAGATAGGCGGTAACGAACACCGCTACATCGTCATAGCATACGGCGTTGACAACCACTTTGTTGAAGCCGGAAACGCCCATCAGCTTTTCGCAGACGGCGTCATAGTCGCGGCGGCGCAGCTCGTCAAGCGAGATGGACACCACCTGCTCCGCAGGGTAGGCGCCGCCGGTTTTTTCCTGGCACCATTCCGTCAGGTCGGAGGTGCGGTAGGCAAACGTGGTGTCCCGGGCAAATTCCGTCTCGCCGGCAGGCACCAGCGTGTCACCTTCACGGACATAGTGTACGTTGTCGATGGTATATCTGCCGCCCTCCAGGAAAAACGGCAGGAGTATCTCGCCGTCATAGCGCTCCGGCAGCAGCGCTTCCAGCTCTGTACGAAGCGTTTCCGTTTCCAGAGGGAAGTGCCCGCGAAGCGTGGAATCGCTGCGGCTGATGAGGACAAAGGGCACTCCCGTTTTTTGAGACGCGGCAGCCAGGTGCTCGGCGATCTCACGATGGACGCGGGTCGTCTCCCCCGCGGAGAAGCTGCGGGAGTTGGTCAGTACAAAGAACAGCCGATCGTTGCTCTCCAGGCCGGCGCGGAAGGTCTCCTCCGTCCAATCGGTATATACACTGACGTCATGGACGGTCTGCACGCCGGTGGGGTCGTCATCCAGAACGACGACCTTTCGGTCAAAGCGGCGCAGCTCCTCCCGCAGCGCCTGATGCACGGCATCAGTATCCGGCGTGGGCCAGCTGTCCAGCAGGGAGATAGGTTGGCGTTGTACGGCTCTCATGGCGCTTCCTCCTCAGACGTTCTCTGCCTGAATTTCCTCGGGGCGGATGTTCGTCACCTGGCCGTAGATGCACAGGGCGTCCAGATAGCCGCCCTCTTTGTAGCCGAACACGTGCCACTCCAGGGGAGGGAAGTGCATCAGGTCGCCCTCGTGCAGCTCCACCGTGTGCTCCAGAGAGTCCTTGCCGCTGCCCCACTTCACATAGGCATCCTTGCAGGACAGCACCACCACCGATTCCTCGGCGTGGTTGTGGGGCTCCATGGGACCGCTTTCGGCGGAGTAATGGCAAAAGCTGACCGTCATCTTTTCGCTGAGCACAGCGGAGTTGTGCCCTACGGCGTTCTGTACGACCCGGCCAGGCAGAGCGTTTTTCTTGATGTCGTCTCTCTTGATGAAATCCATGTGGTTTTCCTCCTGAGTATGAAATATGGCAACCTATCCAGTGGGATGTGGAGCAACCGGAAATGACTTAAAGCCGTTGTGCTGCAAAGGTTTGCTGGTTTAGCAGCCATGCGCATCAGCCAAAAAATTGACCTGTAATCAGGGTGCTTTGGGGCCAATTCAGGCACTGGAGAGGTCAAATTTGAGGGTGCGTGCGCAAAGTGCCAATGAACTGTCCTCCGGCGAGGTGCGGATGACGCGGGAAGCTATCTCTACCAATTTGTGAATACATTCACTTCAAGAAAGCTCCTCTGAAACCTGATGTTGATTTCATCACTTTTGGGCCGCACGATTCCGATCTTGGATTTTTCAACGCCTATGACGGCATTTTCTCTTGCATTTCTGGAAACACTTCTGTATACTGATATAAACTGATACTATTTTATATCAACAGGAGGTGCTATATGGACGCTGCATTGTTTACCAAAATGCTGTCGGATAAAAGTGTGCTGGACTTGAAGAAGCTGGGCTACAAATATCCGCAGGCGGATATGGGAGAGTTTGTGTCGCTGCTGAAAAACGGTTTCTATCATCCGCTGCCGCTGAAGGACTTTTCCGGGCAGGCCCTTGTCTATCTGAATAGTGTCGCGCAGGTGCATCTCTCTGCCGCCCAAATCCTGCTGACGCCGCAGAGCAGCACACAGCTTTACGGCGCGAAGGCCATGGAGGAGGAGATTATCTCCACTTTCACCATTGAGCAGGTGGATTTCTCCCGCGACAGTGTCCGTAAGATACTCTCCGGCTTTGCTCCGGCAGATGAAAGCGAGAACCGTATTTATGGCATGAAGAAGGGGCTGGAATTCATCAGCGATCCCGCCAACAGGATCACCGAATCATCCATCCACCATCTGTATGAGACTGCCATCGGTGCCTATCTGCCGGAGGAAGACCGTCTGCACCCCGGCAGCTTCTATCGGCACGACAGCGTGTACGTTGTCGGCTCCAAGGTGGAGCATACCGGCCTGCCGTGGCAGCAGCTGCCGGAGCGCATGGGGGAGCTGGTGCGCTTTATCCACGAGGATTCCGACAGCAACGACCTGCTGAAAGCGGCCCTGATCCACTTCTATATTGCCTATCTGCACCCCTACTTTGATGGCAACGGCAGAATGGCACGGCTGATGCACCTGTGGTATTTGGTGCAGCAGGGATATTCCTCCGCTCTGTTCGTGCCGCTGTCTGAGTACGTCAACAAGAGCCGCAAGGGGTACTACGATGCCTACACATTGGCGGAGGAGAATGCCCACATCAGCGGCATGCTGGACGTAACGCCGTTTTTGGTGTATTTCATTGAAAATGTGTATCACAAGCTGAATGGAGCGATCCCTGCCCGCCGGACGACCAAGGCGTTTCAGGCTGCTTTGTCGCAGGGGCAGGTCACGGAGAAAGAGAAAGCGCTGTGGAGCTTCGTCCTGTCCGCGTATGGGGAAGCTGAGTTCTCCACCAAGCAGCTGGAAAAGGACTTCGGCAACGCCGCCTATGCCACCATCCGCAGCTTTGTGCTGAAGTTTGAGCATCTGGGCCTACTGACCTCAACGCGGTACGGAAACCGCGTGAAGTATAGGGTGCAGGCGTAGTGATACTGACAGAGGAGGCCATCGGCAATAGCCGATGGCCTCCTCAATTTACTGCTTATTCATGTACTTTTCCAGCATCCGATACGTTCTCAGACTATTGATCAGCATCTCCCTGCACATCTGCCAATGCGTTTCCTGCCGTTCCTACTCGGAAGGTTCAGGGATACCCAGTTCGGCAAAGACCTACTCCGCAGAGAAGAAGTGTTTTGCCCGTTCCTCCGGTGAGAGCTTGTCCAGCTCCTCTGCTTCACGGAGGGAGTCGTAGAGCTTTTGCCGTTCTGCGTCCACCGTCTTTTCGTCAAAGCCGAAGAAGGTCATCTCATACAGCACCGTCGCGCAAAGGGCGGCAATGCCTACCTCCCGTGCGTTGGCGATATTGACCTCGTAACCCAGCACCTCACACCATGGCGACAGCTCAAACGCGTAGCCCTGAGGAAGTTGTATGGCGCGGGTGGCCTGCTCGGTCTCATCCACGGTCAATTCGTCAATACCTTTCACCGCAAGAATGTCCGGCAGCGGCGCGAGTTCGGCGGGGAGTTCGCTCTTATAATACAGGTTGGCATCCAGAAACTCCTTGTCATCGTACATGTGGCAGACGCCCAGAAGTATATAATCGGTGGCCTCCGGCTCCATGCCGCGCAGGATGTCGATGAGTGCCGTAATGCGGCGGATGCCCTCGTTACGCTTGGCGGGTTCAACATCCAGTCGGTCGAGCAGCGCGGCGGCGATGTCCGCCGCAGGCTGGCACAGAATCAGATCTTTTACGTTCATACCTCACCTTCCTTTGGAAAAGTGTGCAATCATTGCACATTTTTTCTGATGAAAAACCGGAGGCCTATAACCGTACTTCGACCTCCGGGGGAAAAGTTTTCTCGCAACTTCCACAGCCAGTTATAGCAACGACCCGAAACATTGAACTCGGGCCACATAACCCCATAACAAATAGAATAACCCGCCTCCGCAGCAACATTGAACACGGTCGGAGGTCACTACTTGTAATAAAAAATGGTGCGGACAGCGCGACGGAACGGTTTTTACTCTTCCAGTTCAAACGTGTCCCGCTGGTTCACGGCGTCCAGCTCCAGCTGGGCGCGGGACAGCTCATCGCTTACCTTTTCGTAGTCGGTCTCCACCGCCGCCAAGTCGTAGTTGGCGTAAGAGTAGTCAATGATGTTGGACTGCCGGCCATACTGCTCCTCCACCCGCTGCTTAGGCAGGCGGGCTTTCATATCGGCCAGCTTGTTCTTGCGCTGGGTCAGCTGGGGGATGTACACCAACATCTCGTCGATGGTCATACCGAAGTCAGGGATAACATGTGTAGCATTGAAGACGTTGATGGCGTGCTTCACCTTGCGGATACGCTGCTCTAACTCCGCCAATTTCTTCTGGGTGTCGGCGTAGTCGTAGACGGGGCGCACGGACTCCACGTCCTCGCCCATGGCGGCGCGGAAATCCTTGCTGCGGCTCTCTTTGTCCAGCAGGGCGGCGTGCTCGTCGTTGAGCTTTTTCAGCAGCTTGTTGGCCTGTGCGGAAGTATATGTCATGGTCGTTCGTCCTTCCTCCTTTGTAAATTTCTGCTCCCATTGTACCTGATTTTGCGGTGTAAGTCCAGCGGATGACGGCGCTTTCTCCGGCGGCTTGTCCACATATTCGCGGTGTCCGTCAGGGTACAGCAAATAGGTCGCCTTTTTCTCAGCGTCATAGCGGGCCACGGGCAAGCCCTTCATCTTGGCCTGCTGATACGCAACAAAAGCTACCTGAGAGATGCGCCTGTCCATCTCCTCGTCTTCATCGTCGCAATGAGGAGCTTCATAAAGCAGCGTTTTGCTTTCATCGGTCATATTCTCACTCCTCTCTGTCGGGGAAAAGTGTGCAATCATTGCACACTTTTCCTCTGCTGTTCTTACGCACTCTGGCGGATCACGATACCCTCCTCATCCCACGTAGCCAGCCGGAAGTTGTAGGGACGTCCGTCAGGTACGGTCAGAGTGTTCAGGATGTCCCGCAGCTCCTTCACCTCTGCCGAGTGGCGCTTGGCGATCAGCACGGCTTCATCCACAGGCTTATTGTCCAAAGCACAGCCGTCCACATACATGCGGAGCTGATACAAGTCCAGCGCCTTGGTCTTGCCGGCCTTGGCCTCGTAGATGGTCACGCGGTCAATGTAGCCTACGAACAGATCGACCTTGGCCTTCAGCCCAATCTTCTGGAACACCGGCTCCTCGCGGCTCACCCGCAGGGCGGTGGGATCATTCTCCCGCTTGGCGGTCAGTTCCTTGACGTACCGCAGCTCCACCGAGTCCACATCCTTGGCCGGGGCGGGAACATAGGAGGCGATCCAGCTGAGCAGGTTCTTCAGACGCGGATCGGCTTCACAGAAAGAGGTTTTCGTGTTCTTGGTGGCAGGCAACGCGGCGGGGTTATCCGAGATAAGATCTACCTGCACCAAAAAACGGTTCTGGCTGGGATGAATGGCCTCGCCCCAGACGCGGTCAAACATCCCATGTTCGATGGCGCGTCCGTTGATGCGCAGCTCCACGCCGCTGGACTCCATGTTGCACTTGTAGTAGATGGCGTTGGACGGATTCTTCAGGATATTGCCGTATTTACAACGAATCGTCAGAGGGCCGCCGCTCAGGTTGCAGGGAATCTCGCCGTAATCCTTCACGCTGCCCTCCTCCCACACCGGCAGCAGTGGCGTCAGCGTATGCTGCGTTTCCTCGCTGCCGCTAATCTCCACCACTTCCATGGTGATGGATGTATTTGCCAGAATGCCCGCGTAGACGTACCGGAGCTCCTCAATGATATACCGCACCAGATTGTGGAAGTCGGAGGGCGCTGCCTTACGGTCAGGCTTCACCGTCCGGAACTTCGCCATAGGGCAGCGGACAGAGATCGACGTGCCGGTGGGGTGGGGCAGGTTGCCCGTACCTGAATAGAAACGCACCTTCATGGGCTTGTCCAGCTCAGATGTACCCATGGAATACGGTGCCTTGACCTCGCGGTACTGGTTTGCCGCCGCGTCGGCCTTCGTGCGGGTGCGGATGCTCCACTTCTGGTCAGGGCTGCTGTCGCAGGAGGCAAGTGCGTGCTTCAATCCAAAGCCGTGCTCGTTCAGCGGCGTCTGCGCGCCGTCCCGACATGCGATAGTCAGGGCGCTACCGAGGTCAGCAATGCCCGTGCCGCCGTCCGTCACAGTGATCTCCACGGCATCGCCAAGATTTTCCAGCGATAGCACTACCCTCATAGACAGCTCGGGATCGCCGCTGTTGGCGCGGAGGTTGGAGACCGCGTCGTCCATCAGCTCACAGATGACCTGGGCCACGCTGTTGAAGTTGTCCCCGATACCGGCGAACAGTCCGTGGCCGGTAGGGTTGTTGCGGATGATTTCCTCCGCAATGGGCGTCTTGTTTTCGATTTTCATAGGTGCAATTCCTCCTTGTTATCGGTTGAGTTGATTGGCCATGTCGGAGCGAATAGCGGTGGCGATAATGCGCAGCAGCGCCTGCTGGCGGATGACCTCCTGACAGAATGCCACGGCCAGATCCTCCGGCGTCAGATTGATGTCCTCGCACAGACACAGCAGCTCAATCCACTCGTCATCGGTCATGTTCACTTCGATGGTCGTCTTACGTTCGTCGTTCATAATGGTTACTCCTCATTCGTATCAAATTTGATTTACACCGCCCAGATGATCTCTGCGCTGTCCTTTGCCACCTCGATGCGGCGGATGAACTGGGCGGCCACGGCCTTTTTCTCCTCGAAGGACAGTTCGCTGAACACCAGTTTTTCCGGCAGCGGAACGCGGCCTGCTTCACGCCGCTGGGCCTGCCGGAGTGCTTCGCGCTCCTTTTCGATCTTCCCCAGCGCCTTTTGCAGATAGGACGCGGGCAGATCCTCGCTCTCGGCAAAGGCATCCATCAGGCGCTCGGCGCGGCGATCCAGCTCCAGCAGCCGCTGGGTATAGCTGTCCTCCTCCGGCTTCGGCACAACGGGTTCCTGCGGGCACTGAGTCAGCAGCGTTTCGATCTCCGTCTGCACCACCACTTCCAGTTCTGCCAGCTTGATGTGGATGGCGGCGTCGCAGCGGTTCATATTATACCGCCCGCTGCACGCCAGATAGCGATAGGACTTGTCCACCACAACGGACAGGCTGTAGCCGCACTTGGCACATTTCAGCAGGCCGGATAGCCATGTGTGCTTGCCCTTGCCGCTGTTGCCCACCTGGCGGTTATGAGCCAGCTTTGCCTGTACCATCAGAAACAGCGACGACGGCACGACGCCCACACTGTTCAGCACGGATGCCCGATGGTTCTCGGTCTTGGTGTACTTCCGCGCATTGGCCTCCCGCTTGCCCACCAGCAGCACGCCGTGTACGCCGTCAAAGGCCTCCGGCGGACTGGTAACCTCCACGCCCTGCCCCAGATAGTGGAGCCGCACCTGCTCGTCCGCCATCACATACGCAGGGTTGTGCAGCAGGCGAGACAGCGTCACGTTGTCCCACGTGGCGCGTTTTGGGGCGGGGATGCCCTCGGCGGTCAGCTTGCGGGCCAGCAGTCCCAGTGACATGCCCTCGGCGGCATACTCCTGAAAGATCCGCTGTACCACCGCTGCCTTGTCGTTGGGGATAAGGGACGGGACTTCCCGGCCATCCCGTCCGCGTGCGCGGCCATTGTCGAAGCCGTAGGGCGCCGGGCCACCGGGCCATGCGCCCAGCGCCGCACGGCGGTAGTAATTGTCCCGTACACGCTCCGCAGTGGTCTCCCGCTCCAGCTGGGCGAACACCATGATGATGTGCAGCATAGCCCGTCCCATGGGCGTCTTTGTGTCGAAGTTCTCATTGACCGACACAAACTCCACATGGTGCTCCTGCAGCACCTCCCACAGCTGACCGAAGTCCGCCACGCTGCGGGAGAACCTGTCCAGTCGGTAGACGTACAGCGTGCCGATGCGGTCGGCGCGGATGTCTTTCATCAGCTGTTGAAAGGCAGGACGCTCGGTGTTCTTGCCGGAGTAGCCGGCGTCCTTGTAGATCCGGAGCTCCCCACCGCCCGCCGTGCGGCGGCACAGGTCGATCTGTCCCGCGATGGACAGGCTGTCCTTTTTCTCCACGGACTGGCGGGCGTATACCGCGTCCGTCTTCATGCGGTCTTTTCCCGCTGGGCTGCCCGCAGCGCGCGCAGCTTCGCCATGCAGGCGGCGTAGGCGTCCTTCATCTGCTGCTGCCGTTCCTGCGGATCCTCATACTGCGGATGGGTGTGTTTGACTTCCATGTTCATTCCCCCTCGCCACAGCCTATGAGCCGGGGACGGAGAACATGCCGGGGATGCGGGAAACGGAATACGATCTTGACTCATGCGTTTTCCTCCTTTCGGTGAAATGAGAAAAGAGAAACACCGTGCAGGCCGAGGCACTACACGGTGTCATGAGTATGACAAATAGACCGGATTCCGCTTGCAAAATCGGGGGCAAACGGGTATAATAACCCCAAGCGGTGCGGATTCGTCCGTTGTGTAGGTGCGGTAATCACCTGCGCAGGCTTTGAGGAGTTGGCGCTCCTCAAAGCTGCCGTTGTTCTTTTTCTATTCACATTATAGCATATTGGGGACAATATACAATAGTGAGTTTCTACAAATATTGGGGTCAATATATGTGCAGTTTTTATATTGCCCCCAGTATATTTTTCGCTTAGAATATCAGACAAGGAATATGGGGCAAGGAGGAGACTATGGCTGTTTCAAAAGCGCAGCAGCGTGCGGTAAACAAGTACGTAAAAAGCAACTATGATGAGGTGAAACTCCGTATGCCCAAAGGAAAAAAAGATGTCATTCAGGCGCATGCGGCGCAGCAGGGGGAATCCGTCAATGCCTACATCAACCGTGCCATTGATGAAGCCATGCAGCGGGATGATTCTGCAACTTAAATGCATAAATGTACGAAGCCGACGCAGGATTTCCCTGCGCCGGTTTCTTACATCTGTTATTTATCTCAAATACCGCACCTTCTTCGCCGCTTCCCAATGTATCGCCTCTGCGTTGATCGGCGGTAAAGGGTCACCCCAGGAAATAGGCGCGTCAGCCATCTTTACCTCGACCGGCAGCCCGCCGAAGGGGCGCACGGCATTCTGGGTCGAGATGCTCACAGACGTATTTGGGCCGCCCTCAAAATGCAGATGCAATTTTTGCCCGCACACGGCTTTCTCCCAGGGAATCCTGATCGTTCCCTGCCCACGTCCTTCCTGTGTCACGGTGCCGTCACCGACGGTGATTTGAGGAAAATGAAGTTCGTAGAGCTTTTTGCAAAAGGGCGCCTTGTCCATCTTCTGCGCAATGCGCCATAGGCGATCCATATTCCGACTATATTCTACACGCTTTTTGGCACCGTCCTTACCGGAGATCCTGTGGCCGAAGATATATTCTTTTTCCTCCAGCGACATGTCTGTACACGCCTGGAGTACCGTTGCAAAATTCCGGCGCAAGATCCGCATGGGCGGATGGCAATCCGACGGTGTCAAATTATCAGACTCGTCGAGCAAGAAAAAGCCTAACTGCTCGCTGGAAACGCCAAATTCTTTCAACAATTTGAAAGCAAAATTTGAATAATCAGGCCCGTGGCACGGGTTCTTAAAGTCGTTTTCAAAACAGACGATGGGTAACTCCCCGATATCCTTGTTCGCACCCATATTCTGCTGCACAAACTTTCTCCGCTTCTGCAAAGCACCCTCGATTTCAATGTGAACGGGGATACTGCGCAGCGCATTTTTTGTTTTCACCTGCTTGCTGTACATCAATTTATCATTCAAAATTTCATCGATTTTCAGGTAATGCCGGCCTGGATGATCGGAAAACGATCGGAAATCGTTCCACCGCAGTCCGCGGCACTCCGCGGGGCGCATGCCAGTGTACAATGAGATCAAAATGCCGCAGAAGCGACCATCCTCCAGCACATGTTCCGCCGCATATAGTGCCAGCCGTCCCTGCTGCCCGATTGTCAAGGCTCGCGGGCAACTATCGCTCAATTCTTTCGGCTCCGCGTTTGCCGCTGCTGGGGCTAAGATCCTCTGCATCATCAAAGTCGTAAGATTTGTCGGCTTGTCTCCCGCGTAACTTTTGGGGAGGATATTGTATGCATGTCCGCATGTAGCGGCGTAGGAAAAGACGTCCCGCAATGACGAGATGATCGTCTTGACGGTCGCTTCTTGGTATTTGCATTCCTTAGCGACTTTAGAGACAGCGAGCAGAATATTTGCCGGAGTAATTTCGGAGATTGACATATCTAGATAGCCTGCAACCTTTTTGATATAATCATCATATTGGCGCAATGTCGTACAGGTTTCAAAACTGTATTGGTCTCCCTCCTGGATCGCCCAGTGGCGATCTTTTGCGATAGAAATGCGATGCTTTTTCCAATATTTATACAGGGACATATCACCATCAGCTTTAAATTCCATACTAATTCTCCTCCAAATCTAGTTCTGTCGTGACGAAAATGGTGTCATTTGCCTTAAAGTCGATAATCAGTTCCCTTCCAGTCTCGAGGTTGTCATGCGAAACTTTACTGAGATCTACAGTCAAATCGCCACTGATCCTACCACCAGGTGCAGCTGCAATAGCGTGATCTTCACCACTGCGATTGATCTTGAAATCAAGTGTGGCGTCGGGAGTGCCCATCAGTGAAAAAATATATCGATCCAGCATTGCAGCCAGCTTTGCCAGCTCCCGAGGATCGTCATAGGCACAGTAGTTCCGCGCGAATACACTCTCGGGTGCGCTGCCATATAAATAGCGAATCTCGTCCGCATCACATCCACAAATTGCCATCGCCGCCCGAAAGGTCTCTCGCAAGACTCGGTCAGGATGTTTCAATAAGTTTTTTGCTTCCTTCTGCTGTGCAAAATCGAAGCCTCTAAGGAAAACTTTTAACCACTTTTCAAACTCATCCGGGCGCATCCGCCGCGCCGCGTTTTTGAAGCTGCGCATAAACGGCACATTTTCTTGTACGTTCGGCGCACTGTCCTTTACCTTATGGTAAAGCTTTGCCACCGTCGGCGGCAGCGGCAAAGTCCGCCGACGCGGCCAATTTAGTTTTTCGATGTGATAGACATCTCCTACACGCTTTGCCTCTGACCCAATTTCAATAACAGTGACTCCTGTATAGGCGTTTGAGGATGAGAATGACCCCCAGGTCAACGCGCAGAGTTCACTGATCGTGATGCCTGTGGTCATCAACAGCATTACCCCCAAGTAGAGATATCCCCGGCTGCTTTCAAGATTCTCAGCACAGCTCGCAGCGATTTCCCGCACCTGAGCGTGAGTCAAAATATTTTTCTCGAAATGCCTGCTCGCATCCCGCGGCCCAACAACTACGCGGCGGTTTCCCATGGCGAACGTGTCCATGAAGTGGCTTGAGATCAAACATTGGGTCTCCTCGTATATAACCAATGCCCTCATAGCGTAGATCTGACCATTAATCTGATAGTCAGAATAGCCTCCCTCGCGCAAATGTAAAGCAAATTTTTCTTGCGTAATTTCACAAAAAGGTATCCGGTCAAATTTGCTTACAAGCAGTTCAAATGAACGCATATATTCTTTTTTTGTGGACGTTGACCACTTCATATACTGGGCAACCCGATCAAAGTCCGCCGCGATCAACGCGCCCAGCGGCAGACTCTGAGCAAACTTTTTCCGTAACGAACATCCCGCTTTTGTATCGGGATCAAAGGCGCGCTGGAGACACTCGGGAATCAGCGTGCGCGCATACTCCTCCAGCCTAGTCGCATCAGGTGCGCGGAAAATATGTCCCTTGTGTTCATAGCAAACGCGTCCTGCACCATCGATGTACACCCCATCGCTGGAGCGCAAGGAAAGAAATACCGTGGGCCCCGCCTTGCGCGCCTCTACGCGGTAAGTGATAGTTACGCCAAAGAAATCGATGCTGTTAAGCTTCATATATTAACCCTCATGCGGCACAGTGGCCAGAGGGGAGGTATTAAATTATTGTCATCATCTTCGTGTCATTCTCCTTTCAAGCGAGTAATCGTACTCTCGCATATATCATTATAGTCTCTTCAGCGGCTCCCTCCCCTCCGTCCACGCCCGCGCCTGCGGCAATGAAGCAGTAGTAACTAGCCTTTTTTAGTAAAAAAAGACAAAGTCACCCTAAAGTAACCTTGTCTCAAAAACATGTGGTGTCTTCAAATTGGAAAGAGGATAACCTTCTTTCCCTAATAAATAAGCTTCGTAATTATAATTCTAATATATCATATTTTTTAATCCTGTCAATCCCTTCCGCGAAGCAATTTTTCGTGCTTTTCAAAAAATCTTCTCCATCGGTAGAGGCATCTACCGATGGAGAAGCCAGTTTCACTCTCATGGTAAGGACACTTTTCAAAAGCAACAAAAAAGGCAATAGGCCGAGGCTCTATGACGTAGTGGCAGTGCTATAAAAAGCTATGAAAGTCAGTATCTAATTGAAAAGTGCAGCTCAAAAAACAGCACTACTCTGTTTTCCCTTGTGGATAAAACGACTTAATTTCAGCAACGAGGTTGCCTTCATCTCTGTTTTCACGGACATAGTCCATGTATTGCGCCTGCCCTGTTTTCAAGTAATCTAACCATCCTTGCAGCGATGCAATATAGTTGTCATTTAATGTTGATAATTTGGAATATTTACCTACATATACATTGCCCGCATCCCACGCCTCGTGGCTCACTGGGTATGGAGAGAGCCTGCGGTTAATATTTTGCAGCACTTTGGCATATCCATTTTCATCTATAATAAGACGATTCGTCACACGGTCATCAGCACGCCGCATTTCAGCAGCGATTTCTTCTTTTGTAAACAGATGAGTCGGTACGCCCATTCTGTTAATTTGAATCAAAAACCACGATTCATTCTGGAAATTGCACTGAAATCCGTTTGCAAGCAGCAGTTCCGAGATTTGCCGATTAAGAAGATCTAGTATTCCATAAGCTATTTCCCTGCTATAAACATAGTAGCATTGTGTATCCGAGGAAAAATCTTCTTTGTGTATCTTACCGTCTTTAAAAAGGTAATCGCTTTTCAATGAAAATGCTGAAAGCGTACTTGCTCTGCGAGGAATAAACTTGAACGAAAATTTTGCGGTAGTTGCAGATTCCGGCTCTTCTTGAAGAAGGAGGGGGCTGAAGTCAAAGCGGCAATAGTTTTCTGCAATAAAACTATACGCTGCTTGGTTTTCTTTGAAGCTACCGTCACTTTCTTCCATTATTGCTTCTTTATGTTTAAATGGATTTACATTGAACAGTTTTTGTGACAAAATTCTGTGGTCAATCTCTTCATCTGACAATGCAGAGAAATCCGCGTCACTCTTACACCTTTCAAATAGTGTTGAGTACTTTTCTACAAGAAAATCTACATATCTGCGGAATTGATCAGGTGAACAGGCTCCATGCCTTCCGTCGTATGTCCCCTCGATCATATTGTAGGGTCCCGTTTTCATTACAATCAAAAACGCCCCCTTTATAATGCGTCTGACATGCTTATATCCTTCAGGGAATGGAATGCCTTTGTCATAGTCATAAACACCATATTGAGCAAACTGAGCAGATACATAATGTGCAGGAGTGTCCTCAATTAGGTATTCTCCATCACATTGGCAATCAGGAAAAACAGGCTTTAAGCCGCCAAATTCTAACAGGAAATAGTTCCATCTATAGTCTCTACTGAAGCCTTCGAAGTACAGGTTTTTAGGCTTGACTATAAAACATGTTTCTAGTGTGTCATAAATCTTAATGCAGTCTGTTTCAGCAGCGAGTTCAGCATATAGAAAATCCAAACCGCCGCCATCTGAAAAAAGGAGATGATTATATGCTGGGGTTCTGCCAACAACATTCAAGACATCGATAATGTTTCTACACCCGCTCCATGTTGTTCTTGTTGGCACAGCCCCTCTAAATAACTGTTTATTCAAAAAGCTCCAATCGCTCGCTTGGGATTTGTTAATGTCAGAATAGATTTCAATCCAGCCAGTAAGCCTCTTCTCAAACTCTTCCATGCTAGGACGATCATCAGGATTGTTGCTAGTGGCATCTTGAAATAGCTCTTCAAGTTCCACTAAGTGTGTCTCGTGATATTTCTCAACATAACTTAAACCGCAGTTTGGATCGGAATAATTGTATACCCCATCAAACCCTTTCTCATTTCCTGTTAAAAACATCCACATTGTTTTCGCGAAGGAAAAAACATCTGCTTTTTCACCGTCAGCATTTTTGGGATTACGTTTCATCTCGGGGGCAATTGTAAATATTGCCCCAAGTCCTTTATTTTCCTTGGTAAGTCCGGATGTGTTATCCGGAAAATCGACTAAGCCAAAATCGCCCAAATAAAAACGGCCTTCATAAAAATATATATTAGATGGCTTTATATCCCGATGAGAGATTCCTCGTCTGTGGAGTTCTATAAGGGTGTCGCACAATGAAATGGAATAAAGAACAATACTTTTGATTGACGATCTATTCCGTTCAATGTAATTCATGACAGGTTCAGCGACTGGCATGGTGTACCAAAAGTCAGCTTCAGAATAGTCGAACACCGGAAGAATACCTTCTATTGTAGCGTAGTTGTCTCGCATTACATGAATCTCATCAATAAAACGGCTTTGCTTCTCTGCTCCACGGGCGTTTAACGTTTTAAGCGCGTATTCTTCCGACCGATCAGATCTTTTCACAAGGTAAACTCTTGCATTTCCGCCTTTGCCTAACTCACGAAGCTTTTGATACCTTACAGTCCAAGATTCTTGTTTGCTCATAGCCATCCTCCTTTACCTTTGAGTCCATTATACAGGTTAACCAAACTGGCGGCAATCAATAAAAACTATTTTGAAAATTTTGTAGGGATTATATGTGCTGTATATCACAAAGCAGAAGGCCATCTGCTATTTGCCGATGGCCTTCTGCTTTGTGATAGGGGGAGACTTGACAGTGCATTCAGAAAGACGCATTCTATCAGAGTCTGTTGGTATAGGGAAAATTCTTTTTAGCCCGCTGCATCGCAGCGGACGGTGACGCGGGATTTACCGCCGTAGGTACAGGTGAACAGTGTCAACGGATAGTCGCCGGAGGTCATATCCTCCACCTGATCCGGGCCGAGCACCTGAAGCTCAGCCACCGTGTAGCGGGTTACGTTGCCGTCCAGATCGGTAAACAGGACGTCATCTCCGGACTTTAACTCCGTCAAACGACCGAAGTGCCGTGCGTAGTTGTGAGCACAGATCACCAAGTCATTACCGTTCACCGAGCCGTAGTACCGGCATGGCGAGAGCTTCAGCTTCGCCTCGCTCCAATCTGCCATGACGGGCAGCTCCAGCCCCAACGCAGGCAAACTGAGAAAACCCACGTACTCATAGCCCTCCACCAGAATGGCGGTCATCTGCGGGGAGAGGGGATCGGCGGGAATGTCTTTTCGTTCCCGAATCTCCTCCACCAGCAGCGGCAATACCTCGTCGGACAGCTCACCGGCCATGTTGCTCTCTCTCCAGTTCCAGGTGAACAGAGCCGCAGCAGCCAGCACCATGACAGCACCCAGACAGATCAGAAGCGTACCCAGCTTACTGCGCATGCTTTGCCTTTTTCTTCAGCGCCGTACCGGTTACGATCAGCGCCAGTCCCAGCGTCAGCAGCACCGGCATGGGCCAGTTTACCTGTCCCGTCTGAGGCAGCTTGCCGTTGGGTTGATTGGGCGTTTCCGAAGTCCCCGGTGTACTGGGAGTTCCCGGTGAAGATGACGTTTTCTTAATCTCGAATTTTTCCGAAACGTTGATTTCGTACAGATAGTGATCCTTATCCCACAGGGGAACGGACACCAAAAACGGCGTGATCCGCTCATAGCCGGAAACGTCCTTCGTCTGAACAATCAGGTACAGCCCCAGCTTCAGATTATCGAAGGTCACAACGCCGCTTTTGAACGATGCGGGCTTGATGCCGTCGGAAGCCTTGACCATTCCGGCCAGTTCCTTGGCCAGCTCCGGCGTCAGGTTCTTTTCGGACAGATCCTTGCCCTGATAGTCGGGCAGCGGCGCAAAGCTGAAGTTGCCGTCAGACTCCTTCAGCGTGCCGATTCGATAGGCGCGCAGCGCGCCGTCCGGCAGTACCTTGCCCTGAAATTTCCATTGGATGGTAATTGTTCCCTTTTTCTGGGCGTCCGGTATTTCGTGGCCGAAGGCTGCTGCGCACAGGCTCAGCAGCAATACAACGCTCAGGAAAAGGGCTGTGATGCGTTTCATCCTACATCACCCTTTCTTTTTTGTTCGATGGGGTATCAGCACTATGACCAGCAGCACCAGCAGCATGGGCGCCGCCACCAGCGGCGCGATCAGCAGAGGTTCGATCTGCATGCCGTCCGCCGTCACGCGGATGGTGGACGCGCTGGCCTGATTCTCTACCCGATGTCCCCGCACCAGCAGGCGATGGCTGTTGATGCCATAGGGCGTGCAGGTGACAAGTGTGCAATAGTCCTTGCCCTCCTCGATGGCCAGATCATCCAACTCATCGGGCAGCACGGTACGGATCTGATCCACCTCATAGGTCAACGTCTCGTCCAGCACCCGCAGCAGGAACACGTCGCCCTCGGTCAGCTGGTCGATATCCGTGAACAGCTTGGCGCGGGGCAGTCCGCGGTGGCCGGACAGAACGCAGTGAGTACCCGCGCCGCCCACCGGCAGTGAGGAGCCTTGCACATGGCCGATGGCGATCTGCAAAACCGACTCGTCGGTGCCGTGATAGATGGGAAGGTTGCACTTTATCTTGGGTATTTCGATATAGCCCATGACGCCGTTGCCCGCGATGTTCAGCAGGGCGTCATATACTTTCTTTTGTTCATCCGTCATGACAAAGCGGCTCGTGCTGCTGCCCAAGGTCTCATTGTAAGCGCGCGCATCCGCCCATAGCTGCTCATACATGTTGTCGTCCAGATCGGCCACCTGCTCGGCATAGCTGGCGATGGCGCGGGACTGGTGGAGCGAGTTCCAGTAATCACTGATGGTGGGATACAGCAAGAGCAGCGCTCCGGCCAGAAGTGCCGCGATCAGGATGGCAGTCACAAAGCTGCTTTTCTTCTTCATTCAGGGGCCTCCTTGCTGCATGTGGGGAGACTGCATGCCGTCTCCCCACGTGCAGTATCCGGGTAGGGTCATTGAAAAAACAGGGATTCTTACTTGGCGTCGCTCATGCGCTTGCGGGTGACCAACAGCACAGCCGCGCCCACCATCAGCATGCCGCCGATGATGTAGAACAGGGTGGTGCCCACGCCGCCGGTTTCAGGCAGGGAGGCGCCGGTGTTGTTCTGAACCGTGGCGGTCACAAGGCCGGTGGTCACATCGCCGTTCTGCGCGTCGCCGCCGTCCAGCGCGATGGTCAGTCTGTTCAGCTTGGGCCGGCCGGTTTCGGTGTCCGTACCCGTTACGTCGGTGATGACGACCTCGATGGGGGCGGTCAGCACGTTGTAGCCGGCAGGAGCCTTGATCTCGTGCAGCTTGTAAGTACCCTCGCCCAGACCGATGATCTTGACCAGACCGTCGGCGCCAGAGGTCAGCGTGGAGCCGGCGGCCAGCGTGCCGACCCAGCCGGAGACCCTGCTGGCACTGTCCACAGTGACGTACTTGCCGTCCTTCTCCAGCTTGAACTCGGCGCCCTGCAGCTTCTTGGAATTATCCGCGCCGTCTACCTTGGTGATGTCAAACTCGTTGGTGAACACCATGACGGTATCAACGGAAGTGCCTTTGACAGCTGCAATAGAGCCATCGACAAATGCGGAATACGTCAAAAGTGCTTTGTTTTCATTACCGTTCTTACCAATAGCGGCGGTGGTCAACAGCTTGGCAGAATACTTAACAACGATCTTGCAGTTAGTAGTATCCGAAATGTTTACTGCCTGCTTCAAATCGGAAAATCCTATCCAAAGATTACATTTCTCTTCACCACCATTAAGATACATGCCATCGGTCTTCACTGTGAAGGAAGACGCATTAATCTCAGTTTCTTTCCCAGCGGCATCTACATAGTAGGCCTTTGCATCGCCATTACGACGCGGATACGATATGCAGGCGCGTAACATCCAAGGTGCAGCCGGGGAGCATCGTGCTGTTCCACAACGCTGCGCTGCACACGCCGGAGGCCCTGCCTGCCCTCCTCGACTGCCTGATCAACGACGGGTATACCGTTGTGCCCATCAGTCAGCTGATCCTCGATCCGCCCTACACCATCGACCACACCGGCCGGCAATTCCCGGCGGAAACAGTTTCCACTACATAAGCACGACATGGGGGCACCTAAACAGTGCCCCCATTGATCTTCGACCTGAAAGCCGCATCTGTTCGCACGCTGATCCATCTGTCAGAGACAGCAACTCCTCGGCAATGTCCATATTCTCAAAGTGAAGCGCGTTCGTATCCCTGTGGCCAAAGGTCAAAAAGTCCACATTACCAGTCACTCCTTTCTTGATTTTTGGGGCAAACGAAAAGAGCAGCTGTTTTCTATGCGAAAATAGCTGCTCTTTTCTAATATTTATATACTTCAACTGTTATCTGTTCAAATTTCTCTCAATCCATCCGTGCATCTGGTTATCAATTTTGAAATAGGACATTGTGCCTCCGCCCTCAATCCAGTCATAGTTCGGATAGAAGGAGATAAAGAAGCGCAAGCCAGAGGCGGTTTCGATTCGGAGATTTCTTCGATCATCGGCAAAAGCAGTGTGCGCTTCCTGTTGATTTTCTTCGGGGATACCATCAAATACTTCCGTCTGGAAGTCATCGTTTCCATAACTCACAAGTGTAATCGTCATGTGATAGAACTCGGTGATTTCCTGCCGATTTGTTACCGGTGAGCCAACTTCTTGTTCGTTGTTCCACTTCATTTCTGTAATGGATGCAATATCGTCTGCGCTCTCAATGCCATACACGCGATAAAGCTCGGTGAACGAACAGTTTGTGTTGCTGTCAAACTGATAGAAGTTGCAGAACAGCGCGGCATACCATGTGTCACCGTCTCGCAGAACATATACGCCATCACAAACAGCAGGTGCATACCGGTATAGCTCGATGTCAGTCTGGCTGACAGTGCTTTTATAGCCAATGCCTCCGTCAGATTTCAGGTAGGAAATGTGTTCACCAGCCATATCGGCGGTGATTTCAGGCGGCAGACCATACTTCTCAAGCACCTCCGGAAGTTTGACAGCCTCGTAAAATTTGCCGTTGTACTCAAGTGCGGCAATGTTCTGCACGGGATCTTGGGTGTCAGGACCTCCCTTATGGTGAAGCACAGGAATGGCGATAGTCACCGCCAGACACAGGCAGGCTGCAACAACTCCCCATTTGACCCACTTGCGCTTCGGCTTCGCATTGGTGCGGACATTGTTGGTTTCCTCGATAATATCATCGTTCAGCATATTCAAAGCGTCACTGATGTGTTCTTTCTTCATAGCTCATAGCCCTCCTTTTCCAAGTATTCTTTCAAACCTTGCCTTGTTCGGTAGAGCATACTCTTGACCTTCGGTTCACTCATGCCGTAGTAGTCTGCGACTTCTCGGATAGGATCCGCAAAGTAGTATCTGCCGACAAAAGTGTTTCGTGCTTCTGCCGGGAGTGTGTAGAGATAGGTATTGATCGCTTCCGCAAGCAGTTTCAATTCTATGCTCTGCTCCGTGGTTTCGCTGCCGGAAATACAATCCTCCAGCTCGGAAAGAGAGACGGCATATTCCGAGTGCTTCCGTTTATCCCTGCTGCGTGTGCGGAACGCATCAATGGATAGTTGTCGTGTGATTTTTCCTAAATAAGTGGAGAGAACGCTCGGCTTATGCGTTGGCATGGAGTTCCACGCCTTTAAGTAGGTATCGTTGACGGTTTCCTTGCTGTCCTCCCAGTCGGAGAGGATATTGTAGGCGATCTTTGAAAGATACCGCCCATATTTCCGCTCCGTTTCGCTGATGGCACTCTCATCTCTTTTCCAGTATAAGTCAACGATCATTTCATCCTGCATGGGCGAACCTCCTTTCTCATCTGCTGTCAGGTTCCTTCACTATATATCCCGACAAAAATCGGAGTTGGTTTCACGATTTTCAAAATTTCTTCAAAAAAATTACAGCAGATATTTGTGAACGCTTCTACCCATGCCGTTTACGCTGTTTTTCTTCGCTGCTTCAGTAGCGGTACATCGGCGCGTTATCCTCCGTATCGGCAGGTTCCTCCATCAGAGATTTGAACGCATCGGGGTCTTCACGCCATTCCTCTCGCGGCAGCGGATTTGATTGCAGCAGGGCGTACAGGTGCTCTGCCAGCTCTGTTTTGCCCTGCTCGATGGCGGTCTGGATAAGGTATAGGTGTTGCTATGCAGAGTTTTCTGCTTTCATTCGTACCGCTGTGTCTATACCTGCCCGGCCGGCCCCTCCGGCGGCAGCCAGCGTTTGCCTCCCAGCCGTATCAGATACAGCAGGCCCCGGACGCACAGTTCCGTGCACATGGCCGCCCACACGCCGGGCAGTCCCCACCGGGGCGCGGCCAGCCACGCCAGTGGCAGGCGGATGCCCCACATGGTGCCCAGATTGAACAGCGTGGGCACCAGTGTACTGCCTGCACCCTGAAATACGCCGCCGGCCACGATGGACGCGCCGTACATGGCCTCGGCAAAGGCCTCAATACGCAGGACGCGGGTGCCCAGGGCGATGATGTCGCTGTCCGGCGTCAGTATCGCCATCATCTGCGGGGCGAAGGCGTACAGCAGCCCGCCGGTGACGACCATGACAACGATACCCAGCAGTACCGTGACCCAGCCCAGGCGTCTGGCCATGCGGCGGCGTCCCGCTCCCACGCTCTGCCCCACCAGCATGGCCGCGGCGCTCTGGATGCCGTAGGCGGGCATATAGCACAGGCTTTCCGCCGTGACAGCAAAGGAGTTTGCAGCGATAGCCACGGTGCCCAGGGGCGCCACGATGGCGGTGGACACGATCTGCGCGGTGGACAGTATCACCTTCTCCGATGCCACTGGCGCCGCGATGCGGAGCACCATGCGCAGCTGTGTGCGGTCAAGGTGCAGACGCTCACCTTTCTCCAACCGCAGCGCCGGGCTGCGGCGCAGGACGAAATACAGCAGGTACGACCCCACCGCCAGCTCCGCAAGGCCAGTGCCCAGGGCGGCGCCCGCCGTGCCCAGTCCCGCGCCGGGCAGGGATAGTGCGCCCAGCCGGATGGTACCGGTGGGGAAAATAAGCAGGGTGTTGAACACCACATCCAGCGCACACATGAGCACCATGCAGACACCGGGCGTGCGCATATTGCCGGTGGCCTGCAGCTGTCCCGCCGCCACGTTGTCCAGCTGGAGGGCGGGCAGGAACAGACTGTACACCAGGAAGTAGGCAGAGGCATCCCGCCAGATCTCCTGCTCCGCCCGCAGCAGCCGGGGCAGCGGCGCAGACAGTGCCGCCGCCAGCGCCGCCATGACCACGCTGAAGGCCAGGCACAGCACCAGCGCCTGCTTGAGGATGTTGCGCGCCTCGGCCAGGCGGCCGCCGCCCACCCGCTGCGCCGTCAGCACGTTGAAGCCCATAGCTGCCGCGTAGGACAGCCCTCCGAACAGCCAGGTGGTGGAGGCAACCAGCCCCACTGCCGCCGACTGGGACGCGCCCAGGCGGCCCACCATGGCCGCGTCGATATATTGCATGATAATAGTGGCCAGCTGTGCCATGATGGCCGGCCAGCTGAGCTGCAGCGTCAGGCTGATCTGCTGCCGGGTGGACAGCGGCGCGCCGCTGCGCAGCAAAGCCAGATGATCCGTTTTCAAGGGTGTCCCTCCATAGAACTTGTTTTTTCACTGTACCATCGATTGACAAGGACAAACAAGTCCTTGTCAATCGATGGTACCACGGACGCGCGCTTTTCGCAACCCCGGCGTGGCGGAGCACCGTGATATACAGCATATAAATGTGCGGGTACAGTCCGTTGTCCGGGCGTCCAATACCCGGCCGGGCTTGTTCAGGCCGCGCAATATGGTACAATGCCCGTAAAGAATATCGGCGGGACCGTATCCCGCGAAAAGAGGACATATGGAGTATCGTGTTCTGCCCCACGGCGGGGAGAAGGTCAGCGTTATCGGCATGGGATCTTCCGTCATCGGCACGCAGCCGGAGGAGTTCGCCGCCATGATCACCGACCGCCTGCAGCTTGAGCTGCGGAATAACTGAACTGACCGACCGGCCCCACGGCATAGCCGTGGGGCCGGTTTTACTTTACTGGCACATCAGAAACGCTTTCAGCGCCAGCTGGAAGGTCAGCATCTGCTCGCTGTCGTTATAGTTCAGATCCAATATCTCGGCAATACGGTCCAGCCGGTACAGCAGCGTGTTCCGGTGGATAAACAGCGCCTTGGAGGTCTTTACGGAGTTCTGACAGTTGTTGAAATAGGTTTCCAGCGTGTACAGCAGCTGGGTATTGTGTTCCTCGTCGTACGCCAGCAGCGGCTTGATCCGCTGGATCAGCGCCAGTTTCGCATTGGGTGAGTCATAGATGAGCTCGCAGAGAATATACCGGCGGTAAGCGGCAATACGCTCGTCGCATATCCTGCTGGCCAGATCCACCGTGCGGAGCGCCTGGGAATAGCTGCGGCAGAATTCCGCAAGCGAGGGCACAGGGTCACCGATGCCGAAGATCACACCCCGATCCTGCCCCTTAGTGCTGAGCATCTTCATCAGGTCCCCGCAGTACTCCCGCACCAGCGCCACCTGCTCATACACGGGCAGGCTCTCGCTCTGCTGCAGCACAAGGATCACGTTGTTGTACTTGGCGAAAGCATAGCTGATATTCCCGGACAGCATCTCCCACTTGTCCGCCAACTGGCTGCGCAGCAGGGCGCTGGTGCCCAGCCATTCTGACGTCTGCAGCAGCCGGTTCTGCTCGGTGAAGGAGATCAGCGCACAGATATAGGGCGAATACAGCGGGATATTGCAGTAGTTGGCGGATTTGACGATCTCGCCGTAGGACAAAGCTCCCTCCGTCACCAGGCCGTCCAGGAAGTGGCTGATCTCCCTCCTGGAGGATGAACCCCCGCGCTTTTTGATCAGCACCAGCGTGCACGCGGCGGCAATACGTCGGTACAATGTGTTCTCATTCTCGGTCAGCGGCGCATTGGCGGGGCGGATCGCGCCCAGATACCCCATGATCTCCTGCTCGGAGTGGATGGGATAAATGTGCACGCATTTGTCCTCCTGCTGTAAGGGATAGATTCCTGCGGACAGACCTGCTGTCCGCAGTTTTTCTACCTCCTTGACGCGCTCCGGCACGGAGAACAGCACCTGCCCCACAGCCAGTTCTTCCCGCAGCCCCGGCTGCAGCATCTGGGAAACGCACTGTATCTTCCGGCTCGGTGTCATATACAGCAGCGGCACGTGAAGCAGCGGGCCGCACTTTTTCAGCAGATATTCCACCTCCGCGTGTCCCTGTAGCACATCAAACATGGCCTGATACACCATCTGCAGCGCCTGTTCCTCGTTGATGCCGTAAACATATTTGCTGACGGCTTCACTGATCTCGGATAGGGAGGTGTGGTAGGGAATACGCATCAGCGGGAAGTGCAGCTCATCGGCCAGCTGCAGCATAGCGGGCGGTATCTCATGAAAATACCGTTTCATTTTAATAACAAGGCCGCCGGAGCCGCTGTCGGCCAGGTCCCGCAGCACCTTCTCCTGCTTTACCGGGTCGTCCAGCAAAAAGTAGCCCGTAGTCAGCATGATCTCTCCGGCACGCATCCAATTGACCATCTCCGGATTATCGAACATCACTGCGCCGGATATGGTGCGCGCCAGGCCGTCCGCACCGGCGGCCACCTCCACCACCCGCAGCTCATTCTGTTTCAAAAGCTCCCGCAGCGTCATAAGTACGCCTCCCTTCGGCAAAACGCCAAAACACCCCCTATTTTGATGGTACCATTATACCCCATAAGTGTAAACCACCTTTTGTGCAGACGCACAAAAAACCGGGCGCGAATTTGTGCCGTGCGGCGGGCATGGCCGAGGAAATCGTGCTACCCTATAGGTGAAAATACTTCAGGCCGCAAAAGAGGGAGCACATGAAAATTACTGTTCTGACCTGGTGCGTCAGCTTTTTACCTATACTGCTGCTGATTATGCTGCTGGCGGTTTTCCGCGTATCTACCGTCCGCGCCGCAGGTGTGACACTGCTGCTGACCGTACTGTCCGCCTTAGTAGTGTACAAAGCGGACATACAGCTGGTACTGTTCGAGAGTCTGAAAGGCGTGTGGAGCACAGCCACCATCCTATATATCATCTTCCCCGCGCTGCTGCTGTACGAGCTCATCGCCGCCTCCGGCGCCATAGATGTGATGAACGACACCATGCGGCAGCTGAGTCCCCACGAGCTGTTCCGCATCCTGACAGTAGGCTGGGTATTCGTGGGATTTCTGCAGGGTATCACCGGCTTCGGCGTTCCGGTCGCCATATGCGTCCCCATGCTGGTGGCGCTGGGCGTCCGTCCTACCATGGCGGTCATCATCGCCCTGCTGGGCCAAGCCTGGGGCAACACCTTCGGCACGCTGGCTGTGGCCTGGGACGTGCTGGTGCAGATCTCCGGCATCACCGGCACGGAGCTGCATCTGACTGCCCGCTACACCGCCTTGCTTCTGTGGATACTGAACCTGGCCGCCGGCGCATTGATCTGCTGGCTGTATGACCGGGGCCGCGGGCTGCGGCATGGAGCTGTGTTTGTCCTTGTGATCTCCCTGATACACGGCGGCGGCGAGCTGCTGGTCGCACAGTACAACGCCTCCATCGCGGCCTTTATCCCCGCCACCGTGGCTATGGCCGCCATACTCCCCCTGTCCCGTCTGCCCATGTACCGCAGAGCATACGCCTGTGAAGGCAGCCCCATGATGGTACGCCGGACCTCCGCGACAGGCGCGGAAAAGCCTCGCGGCGCCGTCTGGCTGTACTTTGCCCCCTATGTGGTGCTGATCCTTGTTACCGTAGTACTTCTGGTGATCCCTCCCGTCCACGAGGCGCTGAGCCGCTGGAGCGTGGGGTTCGCTTTCCCCGAGACCCGCACCGCCTACGGCATCGTCAATGCTGCCACGGCCAAGTACTCTCCCTTCCACCCGCTGGTGGATTCCGGTACCGTACTGCTGCTGACCTGTATCATCAGCTACGCCCTGCTCCATGGCCGCGGTCTGCTGAAGCGTTCACAGCTCCGCGTCATGCTGTCACGGACGCTGCAGAAAACAAGACCCGTAGCCGTGTCCCTGATCTTGCTGCTGATCATCTCCAAGCTCATGAGCGGCAGCGGCCAGACGCTGGTGCTGGCGCAGGGCATCACCCACGTCATGGGTCGGTGGTACGCGCTGCTGGCCGGCGTGCTGGGTGTGATAGGCTCCTTTGTCACCGGCAGCAACATGTCCTCCAACATCCTGTTCACCGATGTACAGGTGAATGCAGCCGCCGACCTCGGCGTCAGCAGCAGCCCCCTGCTGGCGGCGCAGACCGCCGGCGCCTCCGCCGGCAGTATGATCTCCCCCAGCAAGATCATCCTGGGCACCACAGCCGGCGGCGTACCCGGCGAAGAGGGCACGGTACTGCGCTTCACGCTGCTGACGGCAGCGATCCTCACTTTGGTCACTGGGGTGATCTGCTGGATCATCCTGTAATAAGAAAGGAGAGCAAATCGTGAAAACTTTGTTCCGCAATGGCCGCATCCACACCATGAACGGCACAGAGGTCGTTCATTCCCTGCTGGTGGAGGACGGCCGCATTCTGGATGTGAACTGCGATGTCCCCGCTGGCGAGTGTCAGGTGGTGGACCTGCACGGTAAGACCGTGCTGCCCGGCTTCCACGACAGCCACGAGCACTTCCTCTGCTATGCCACGGATAAGGAGAAGATCAACTTCTTCGGTATCCGCTCTCTGGAGGAAATGGCCGAGCGCACCCGTCGGTACATCGCCGACCGCGGCATCAAAAAGGGCGAATGGATCCAGGGCGGCGGTTGGAACGAAAATGAGTTCGACGTGCCTGTGCTGCCCTCCCGGCAGGATCTGGACAAGTTCTGCCCGGACAACCCCGCCATCTTTACCCGTACCTGCTGCAGCGTGGCCGTGGCCAACACCGCCGCGCTGAAGGCCGCCGGCATTTTTGATGATATTCCTACGCTGCAGGACGGTCACATCGTGGTGGATGAAAACGGCGTCCCCACCGGCATGCTCCACGAGCGCGCCCGGCACCTGGTCTATGACATCCTGACCAAGTACACCAAGGAACAGCTGAAGCAGTTCATCCTGGACTATCAGAAGGATCTGCTGTCCACCGGCCTGACCACCGTACAGACCGACGACTTCAAGCTGTGGGACGCCACTATCGATGACATTCTGGCCGCCTATGAGGAACTGGACAAAGAGGGCAAGCTAAACGTGCGCTTCATCCAGCAGCTCCGCCTCATCACCGACGCGCAACTGGAGGACTACCTCCACCGCCACAGCGGCCGCACCGGCGACGGCAGCGAGTTCTTCAAGATCGGTGCCTTCAAGCTGCTGCCCGACGGTTCCCTGGGCGGAAAGACCGCCGCGCTGCGTGAGCCCTATGAGGGCGACCCGGAAAATAAGGGCATCTTCGTCTATGACGAGAAGGTGTTCTATGACCTGCTGGAAAAAGCCTACCGCAACGGCCTGCAGCTGGCCATCCATGCCATCGGCGACTATACCATGGACGTGATTTTGGACTGCTATGAAAAGATCACCGCCAAGTACCCCAAGCCCGATCCACGGTTCCGCATCATCCACTGTCAGATCACCAGCGAAGATATTTTGGACCGCTTCGCCCGCAACGGCGTTTTGGCGGACATCCAGCCCCTGTTCATCCGTGCGGATATGGAGATCGCCGAGGAGCTGCTGGGCAAGGAGCGTGTCTCCACCTCCTACGCCTGGAAGACCATGCTGGACAAGGGTATCCACGTTTCCGGCAGCTCCGACGCCCCTGTGGAATCCTTCGACCCCATTCTGGCTATCCACTGCGCCGTCACCTCTCAGAATTTGGATGGACAGCCTGCGGGCGGCTGGCTGCCGCAGCAGAAGCTGACCGTGCAGGAGGCCGTGGCGCTGTACACCACCGGCTCCGCCTACACCAGCTACGAGGAAAACGTCAAGGGCAAGCTATGCCCCGGCTATCTGGCGGACTTCATCGTCCTGTCCCAGGACATCTTCTCCGTCCCGGAGAATGAGATCGTCAACACCAAAGTTGAGCAAACCTACTTGGGAGGTAAGTTGGTATATTCCCGTTGACATCCCCTTTCCCACGCATCAGAATAAGACGATACAAGAGAGGAGAGAATCATGAAAAAGAAAAGAAATCTTATCGGTGTATGCCTGGTGGCCGTTCTCATGCTCGCTCTGACCGTTATCGGCTATGCTGCCGGTGACGGCGAAGCGGCACCGGAGTACGGCGCATGGTGCCTGGTCCCCCCGCTGGTCACCATCGTCCTGGCCTTCGTTACCAAGCAGACCATCATCTCCATGTTCATCGGCATCTGGGTAGGTGCCACCATCATCCATCACTTTAACCCCATCGACGGCCTGATCGGCAGCTTCACTGGGTACCTGGTGCCTTCTATTGCCGACAGCTGGAACGCGGGCATGCTGATCATCATGGCGCTCATTGGCGGCTTCATGTATATGCTCAGCGCCTGCGGTGGCGCGGAGGCCTTCGGCCGCTGGGCCGAGAAGGTGGCTAACAACCGCAAAAAGAGCCAGCTGCTGGCCTGGATCGCCCCCTTCGTATTCATCTTCAATCAGGGCTGCCTGCTGGTGGGCGTCATCATGCGTCCCGTCACCGACAAGACCCATATCTCCCGCGTAAAGCTGGCCTACATCACCGATGCCATGGGCGCACCGCTGGTCTCTATGTCCCCCATCAGTGATAACGGCGTGTACCTGGTGGGTCTGCTGGCCGCCGAGATCGCCGCCCTGAACCTCACCGGCGTGGGTGCCTATGACCTGTATTTCGGCATGTTCCAGTTCAACCTGTACGGTGTGTTCTCCGTCATCACCGTCCTGCTGGTCATCCTGTTCGGTCTGGATGTCGGCCCCATGTACAAGGCCGAGAAGCTGGCTATCGAGACCGGCAAGACCTACAGCGACACCGACAACCTGATCGCCACTCCCCCCGAGACCGACTTCGCTGAGGACTGCAAGCTGAGCATGGCCAACTTCCTGGCCCCCATGATCACTCTGATCCTCACCATCTTCGCCGTGGTGTTCTACACTGGCCAGATCTGGGTCAACGGCTTCATTGGCTGCTTCGGCCACGCCAATATCCAGATGGCCATCGCCATGTGCTTCCTCACCGGCTCCATCGCCGCCGGAATCGTGGGCATTAAGTCAAAGCTCATTACCCTGGGCGGTGCCATTGACAAGTGGACGAAGGGTGCGGCCAGCATGATGCAGGTCATTATGATCCTCGTGTGTGCGTGGAGCATCAGCGGTCTGACCAAGTCCATGAACATCGGCCAGTTCCTCACCGGCGTGGTGCAGGATTCTATCCCCGCGGCGCTGATCCCCGCCATCCTGTTCCTGATCGGCGTGGTGGTGTCCTTCGCCACCGGCAGCTCCTGGGGCGTCTGGGCCCTGGGTATGCCCATCGCTCTGCCCATGGCCAACGCAATGGGTATCCCCCTGACTCTGGCTATCGGCGCGGTCGTTTCCGGCGGTCTGTTCGGTGACCACTGCTCCCCCATCTCCGACACCACCATCCAGTCCTCCACCAGCGCCTGCTGCGACCATCTGCAGCACGTAAAGACCCAGCTGCCCTATGCCTTGACGGTTGGTATCTCCTCCCTGATCGGCTTCCTGTTCGCCGGACTGGTGGCTCCCGTGCTGGCTCTGCCCGTGACCCTGGTGTGCATCATTGCCGCCCTGTTGGTCATGAAGAACATCTCCCGTAAACGGGCCGCTGTGGCTGCCTGAGTGATTTCCCTTACCTCCCCTCAAAAAGGAAACCGCCCACCGGGCGGTTTCCTTTTTGCTCTCCGGCCGCAAAAGGACCGTCCAACGTCCGGCTGGCTTTATGTACATCGGAGCCCTTGCTTTTTGGCAAAATGCAGACTATACTAAGGGCGAAAAGCTGAAACGCACCTGTGGAGAGGAGGCAGCATAGATGAGGGAGATGTGTCAGACTTTCGGCATAACAGCGCTCGGCGAGACCGTGGAAAGCTGGACACTGGAAAATGAGTTTCTGACAGCGGAGGTGCTTACCTACGGCGCAACGCTGCGGCGGCTGGTATTCGGCGGTGTGGATGTGGTGCTGGGGTACGACACATTGTCGGAATACGAGCGAAACGACGGCTATGTCGGCGCGACAGTGGGCCGGGTGTGCAACCGAATCGGCGGAGCGTCCTTCAGACTGAACGGCGTGACATATTCGCTGGCCCAAAACGACGGAGGGAACCATCTCCACGGGGGCGCGCGGGGATTTGACAAATACATCTGGGCGGCGGAGTTGCTGGAGGACGGCCTGCGGCTGCGCCGTTTGTCGCCTGACGGGGAAGAGGGGTATCCCGGAACGTTGGCGGTGTCGGTGACGTATCGGCTGGCCGGCGAGTCGCTTCGAATCGAATACGCGGCGGAAAGCGATGCCGACACCCTGTGCAGCCTGACCAACCACAGCTATTTCAACCTGAACGGCGGCGGTACGGCTATGGCGCATACGCTGGCACTGGCGGCGGAGAGGTATCTGGAGACGTCTCCCGGCTGCCTGCCCACGGGGCGGGCGCTGCCGGTGGCGGGGACGCCCTTTGACTTCCGCGCAGCTAAGGCTGTCGGCCGGGACATCGATACGGCGGCGGAGCAGCTGCGGCTGGTGAACGGCTATGACCACCATTTCTGCGTGGACGGGGCCGGTCTGCGCCGTGCGGCGGTGCTGCGGGGCGACAGCAGCGGCATCGCCATGACGATGGACACCACCTCTCCCGGTGTGCAGCTGTATACGGCCAACTGGCTGTCCCGGCGCGGCGGAAAGAATGGGGCGGTATATGAGCCCCGCTGCGCCGTGTGTCTTGAGCCGCAGTTCCCGCCGGATGCGGTACATCACCCGGACTTTCCCCAGCCGCTGCTGCGGCGGGGCGAAGTATACCGGCACTGCACGGTATACTCCTTTTCAAAATAACAACACATCCCCCGCGCAGATACACTGCGCGGGGGATGTGTTGTTATTATTGCGCTCAGCCCATGACCACGCGTACCTGCACCTCTGTGCCGGGTGCGGCCGGGGGAAACACATTTCCGGTGACCGGCGTTCCGTTCACGATGAGGGAGACGATGCCTTTTTCTGCATGATGGGGATTCTCTACGGTGATGCGGTAGACTGCACCGCGGTAGCGGCGCTTGACGGTATAGCCTGCCCATTCCGCGGGGATACAGGGATCGATGGCAAGGCCCTCCAGCGTGGGCTGCACGCCGAGAATGGCCTGCGAGATACTGACGAACGTCCAGGCTGCCGTGCCGGTGAGCCAGCTGTTCTTGCCCTCGCCGAAGGTGGGAGCGTCCTTGCCGGCCACCATCTGGCTGTATACATACGGCTCGGTGCGGTGGATCTCGCTGATGTCCTCAATATAGGCCGGGCAGGTCTTGCGGTAGACCTCGAAGGCGCGTGTGCCGTGCCCCAGCACCGTCTCGGCGCAGGTGATCCACGGGTTGTTGTGGCAGAAGATACCGGCGTTCTCCTTATAGCCGGGGGGGTAGCTGGTGATCTCACCCAGCTCCAGATGATACCGGGTGTAGGCCGGGTGCAGCAGGACGATGCCGTATTGGGTATCCAGATACCGCTGCACGCTCGCCAGCGCCTGCGCGGCCTGGCCGGTGGCAGCGCCGATGCCCGCCATGACGCACATACCCTGGGGCTCGATGAATATCCGGCCCTCTTCACATATCCGGCTCCCGACGGGCGCGCCAAAGGCATCGTAGGCGCGGCGGAACCACTCACCGTCCCAGCCGGCATCCATTACCGCCTGCTCCATGGCGGTGATAGCGCTCTCGGCATCGTCTGCCTCGGCGTCCAAACCCAGATGACGGCAGATATCCGCCCAGGCGCGGCCGTATTTCACGAACATACCGGCGATAAACACGCTTTCCGCCACCGGCCCCTCACTGGGTCCGGTGGTCTGAAAGCTCTCGCCGGGATGGGCGGAGAAGCAGTTGAGGTTCAGACAGTCGTTCCAGTCGGCGCGGCCGATCAGCGGCAGACCGTGGGGCCCCAGGTGATCGACGGTATAGCGGAAGCTGCGCCGCAGGTGCTCCAGTAGCGGCTGCTCCGTGCCGGCTTTTGTGTCGAAGGGCACCGGCTCGTCCAGAATGGTCCAGTCGCCCGTCTCGCGGAGGTAGGCGTCCGTTCCGGCAATGAGCCACAGCGGGTCGTCGTTAAAGCCGCTGCCCACAGCCAGGTTGCCCTTCTTGGTCAGGGGCTGGTACTGGTGATAGGCGCTGCCGTCGGGGAACTGGGTGGCGGCAATGTCCAGGATGCGTTCCCTTGCCCGCTGGGGGATCATGTGGACGAAGCCCAGCAGGTCCTGACAGGAGTCACGGAAGCCCATGCCCCGGCCCATGCCGCTTTCGAAGTAGCTGGCGGAACGGCTCATGTTGAAGGTGACCATGCACTGGTACTGGTTCCAGATGTTTACCATGCGGTCCAGCTTCTCATCGCCGGAGGACACCTGATAGCCGTCCAGCAGCCGGCTCCAATGGTCCCACAGGGCGGCAAGCGCCCGGTCAAAGGCTGCGTCGGAGTTGTAGCGCTCCATCATGGCGTGGGCCTTTTCCTTGTTGATGACGCCGGGGGCGCTCCATTTGGCGTCCTCCGGGTTTTCAATGTAGCCCAGGCCCAGCAGCAGGGTTTGGGATGCGCCGGGGGCCAGCGACAGCGTGAACTGCATGGCGCCTACCGGTGCCCAGCCGTGAGCCACGCTGCCGGTGCAGGCACCGTTTTTCACCGCCTGGGGCATGGACGGCGCGCCATACACGCCCATAAAGGCGTCGCGGCTGGTGTCAAAGCCCTCGTAAGGGCGGTCTGCCCACAACACGGCGTAGTGATCCCGGCGCTCGCGGTACTCGGTCTTGTGATAGATGGCGTTGGGCTCCAGCTCTACCTCGCCAATGGAGAAATTGCGCTGAAAATTGGAGCTGTCGTCCATGGCGTCCCACAGGCAGAACTCCACATAGGGAAACAGCGATACTGCGCGCTTCGCGGGGCTTTCGTTGGTGACGGTCAGGCGCGTGAGCAGGCAGTTGTCGCCCTTGGGCACCAGCATTTCCTGCCGGACGGCTATGCCGTTTTTGGAGCCGCGGAGGATCGTATAGCCCAGTCCGTGGCGGCACTCATACTCGTCCAGCTCCGTCTGCGTGGGCTGCCAGCCAGGGTTCCAGACGGTGTCGCCGTCCTTGACGTATACATGAAAGCCGTCGCTGTCCAGCGGGCAGTTGTTATAGCGGTAGCGGGTCAGACGGCGGAGACGGGCATCCCGGTAGAAGGCGTAACCGCCGGCTGTGTTGGACACCAGCGCAAAAAAGTCCTCGCTGCCCAGGTAATTGATCCACGGCAGCGGTGTGCGGGGTGTCTCGATCACATATTCGCGTTTTGCGTCGTCGAAGTGGCCAAAGCGCATAAAAACGTCTCCTTTCGCTCGCGGCGTGGTGCCGGAGCCGATATTCCGAAAACGATTAAGGCATATATGGATATGCGTTCAATAGAGAGAGTAGCGCATTTTTGCATAAAAAGCAAGCTATTTTTCAGCCAATTTCATAAAAAATGAAAAATATATAGGCGGCAACATTGTTACGTTTATTTTCGCTGGGAAATTATACAAATTTTCGCAGTTGTAGTCGTGCGAATATACAAAGTTGAGCATTCTAAACAAACATATATTGCTTTTTCTGCCCGAATGGGGTATTGTAAGAAGCGAAAACGATTAAGTTATGCAAACGGAAGGAGGACGCCTGTGGTATCCATGAAGGACATCGCACAGCGTTGCGGCGTATCCGTGGCCACGGTCAGCAAGGCGCTGAACGGTCAGCAGGATATCGGAGAGGATACTCGCCGACGGATCTGTATCGCCGCGGAGAAGATGGGCTATATGACAAACTCCGCCGCCCGTGCGCTGAAGACCAACCGCACCTATAATTTAGGCGTACTGTTTGTGGACGAGAGGCACAGCGGTCTGGCACATGAGTACTTCTCCGCTGTGCTGGAAAGCTTCAAGGCTGAGGCGGAGGCCCACGGCTACGACATCACCTTCCTCAACCACAACGTGGGTGGAAAGCCCACCACGTATTTGCAGCACTGCCGGTACCGCGGTCTGGACGGCGTGGTCATCGCCTGTGTGGATTTTAACCACCCGCAGGTGCAGGAGCTGGTGGACAGCGGGCTGCCGCTGGTGACCATCGACCACGTGTTCAACAACCGTCTGGCCGTGACCTCCGATAACCTCTGCGGCACGGAGGCGCTGGTGCGCCACGTGTACGAAGCCGGTCACCGGCGCATCGCCTTCATCCACGGCGAGGACACCGCCGTTACCCAAAACCGCCTGACCTCATATTACCGGGCGCTGGAGGCGCTGGGGCTGGAGGCGGAGCCGGATTATGTACGCGCAGGGCGCTACCACGATCCGGAGTGCTGCGCCCGCGAGACGGCCGCGCTGCTGGCGCTGCCGCAGCCGCCAACCTGCATTCTGTTTCCCGATGATTTTTCCGCCATCGGCGGCCTGAACACCATCGCCGCCGCAGGGCTGCGGGTCCCCGACGACATCTCTGTGGCTGGCTACGACGGTATCTATCTTTCCCAGACCATGAGCCCGCGGCTGACCACGTACCGGCAGGATACGGCGGCCCTGGGCCGGACCGCCGCCGCGCGGCTCATCGAGCTGATCGAGAAGCCCCGCACCACCGTTATGGACCGCACCGTCGTTACCGGCGCGCTGCTGCCCGGCGGGACGGTAGCCTCACCCCGCACCGAATAAGGTGATACCTGTGCAGAAGGCACAGTATGTATATCACACACTTTTAAGGAGGAAATGCTATGAAGAAGTTTTTGACTATGCTGCTGGCGCTGGTCATGGCGCTGAGCCTTGTGGCCTGCGGCCAGACCGAGCAGCCCGACGCCGACAAGGACGCCGAGGGCACCAGCACCGACCCGTTCTATATCTGGACATGGAACACCGACTATCAGAAGATCCTGGACGAGGTGCTGCCCAAGTACCTGAGCGAGGAGCAGGTCTCCCGCATCCAGATCGTCAATGTGGGCGACTCCAACATTTATCAGGACAAGATCGATGCGATCCTGGCCGATCCCAGCAACGAGCAGTATCCCGACATCATGCTGCTCGAGGTGGGCTATGTGCAGAAGTACGTCCAGTCCGGCCAGCTGATGAAGGCCGCTGATCTGGGCATTACCGCCGAGGATATGTCCAATATGTACGACTACAACCTGAAGCTGGGCAGCGACGCCAACGGCGACGCCTACGCCCTGTTCTGGCAGGCCACGCCCGGCTGCTGGCAGATCCGCACCGACCTGGCCGAGAAGTACATGGGCACCACCGATCCTGCCGAGCTGCAGGAAAAGCTGAGCACCTGGGATAAGGTCGTCGAGGTCTCCAAATCCGTCAATGAGCAGAGTGGCGGCAAGGTGAAGCTGCTCAGCGGCGCGGACGATCTGAAGTATGTGTTCTGCAACGGCGCCCGCACCTCCGCGTGGTATGACGCCGATGACAACATCGTTATCGATGACGCCGTCAAGACCTACTTTGAGCTGAGCAAGAAGCTGGACGGCCTGACCTTCGACACCAAGATGTGGAGCACCGACTGGGCCGCGCTGAAGGACGGCGACGGTGAGGAGACCGAGGCCTGCATCGCCTTTACCGGCTGCCCCTGGTACACCTACTGGTGCCTGACCGACACCTGGTCCGACAACTCTGTGCTGATCCAGGGTCCCCAGGCCTTCTACTGGGGCGGCACCGGCCTGGCGGCTACCGCCAACTGCTCTGACAAGGAGCTGGCCCGCCAGATCATCTACTACACCACCTGCAACACCGAGTCCATGGTGGCCATCAACACCGCCAACGGCGACTATGTGAACAACAAGGCCGCCATCGATTACATCAAGGAGAACGGCTCCGGTACCACCAGCACCTATAAGACCGCCGGCGGTCAGGACATCATCGGCTTCTTCGCTGACAAGAGCGACGGCATCAATGTGCTGGCCGTGGGTGAGGATCAGGTCATCTGCGAGCAGCTGCTGCCCGCCGCTGTGGATGCGTATATCGCCAACGGCGATCTGGATGCTGCGCTCGCTGACTTCGCGGCCTCCATCCACGACAAGTATTCCTACCTGAACGTTAAGTAAGGCGTTTCCCGACAGGCCTCCCTTCCCCGGTGGGGGGAGGGAGGCCTGCGGTCATTTCCCGAAAGGAGGCTCGCTATGCGTGCACCGAAACCGAAGCATAAGGGCATCAGCTACAGCAAGTACGGCTATCGGTTCATTCTGCCGTTCTTTCTGGTGTATCTGGTGTTCTCCCTGTGGCCGCTGCTGAGCACGTTTTATTACAGCCTGTTTGAATACACCACCCGTAATCTGGTAGAGACATCTGCCTTCACGGGGCTGGGGAACTATGGCAAGGTGCTGGGCCTGGTAGAGGGGGAGAAGGCCAATTTCCTCCTGTATCTGGGGAACACGGTCCGGATATGGATCTGCAACTTTGTGCCCCAGATCCTGATGAGCCTGATGGTGGCCGCGTGGCTGACCGACAACCGCGTACAGCTGAAGGGCAAGGGCGTGTTTAAGGTGCTGACCTATATGCCCAATATCATCACGGCAGCCTCCGTATCCATGGTGTTCTACGCGCTGCTGTGTCAGTACGGCCCGGTGATGACCACGCTGCGGAAGCTGGGGTGGGTGGCGCAGACGGCCAACATCATGTCCGACAAGTGGGCCACCAGCCTGACCATCTCCTTTATCCTGTTCTGGATGTGGTACGGCAACACGTCCCTGATCCTGATCTCGGGTATGATGGGTATCAACAGGTCCCTGTACGAGGCCGCCGATATTGACGGCGCCACCTCCTGGCAGAAATTTATCCGTATTACCCTGCCGCTGCTGAAGCCGGTGCTGCTGTATACGCTGGTCACCTCTGCCATCGGCGGATTGCAGCTGTACGACATTCCCGCCCTGTTCAATACCAACGGCGGCACCATCGGTTATCCAGACGATACCAGCACCACCGTTACCATGTACATCATGCGCCTGCATAGTACAGATACCGGCCGCGCGGCGGCGGTGTCCATCCTGCTGTTCCTGGTGACGGTGGCGGTCTCCATGCTGCTGTTCTTCTTTATGAAGGAACGGCAGCCCCGCAAAAAGCATTTTCAGGCAGGAGGTGATGCACAGTGAAGCACCACGACCCCGCCGCCATTCGGCGCGCCAAGATCATCCGCACCATTGTGATGGTGTTCCTGTGCATCCTCAGCCTGCTGCCCTTCTACCTGATGTTCGTCAACGGCACGCGGACCTCCAACGAGGTCAAGTCCGGCATCAGCTTCTGGTTCGGCAGCAACCTGCTGGAAAACCTGCATAACTTCGACCTGAAGCAGCGCGGCCTGGGTGTTACCGCCCTGGGCAGCATGGTCAATTCTCTGCTGGTGACGGTGCCGGCCACCGCGTTGTCGGTCTATTTCTCCGCGCTGACGGCCTACGGCATCCATGCCTATGATTTCAAACTGAAAAAAGCCGCCTGGGGCTTTATCCTGGCGGTGATGATGGTGCCCACGCAGGTGTTCGCCATCGGCTATTACAAGTTTATGATACAGCTGAAGCTGATCGACACCTACTGGCCGCTGATCATCCCGGCCATCACCACGCCGGTGGTGGTGTTCTTCCTGCGGCAGTATCTGCTGGGCGCACTGCCTCTGGAGGTGGTGGAGGCCGCCCGTATCGACGGCTCCGGAGAGTTCCACACCTTCAATACCATCGTCTTGCCTATTATGAAGCCGGCACTGGCGGTACAGGCCATCTTCCAGTTCGTAGCCAACTGGAACAGCCTGTTCCTGCCCAGCCTGATCATCAACTCCACCGGGAAAAAGACACTGACCATGTTCGTGCAGATGCTGATGGGGGAGTCTTTCCGCGCCGATTACGGCGTGATATTCCTGGCGCTGTCCATCACTATCCTGCCGATGTTCGTCATGTATTTCCTCCTTTCCCGTTACATCGTGGAGGGCGTGTCGCTGGGAAGCGTCAAGGGATGAGCCGTACCGTATTTCCGCCTTCCAAATGTCCAAATGGATACCTACAAAAGAGCCGCTTATTCCGGTCTGGGAATAAGCGGCTCTCGGCCTTTTCACGCGCGATGAATTTTCAGCGCGCCCCGGTGTTCTCTGTGCTCATATCCGGATGTCCCCATCAGCGGCCTGCGCCTGCCGCAGCAGCGGCGTGCAGGCATCCAGAAATTTCCGTACCTGCTGCGGGCACCGCCCGATATACAGCCGCGGCTCTATCAGCTGCTCCAGCTCCGATCGGCTCAGTCCGAAGACCGGATCGCCTGCCAGCCGGTCCAGCAGGTCGCAGGGCAGACCTTCCTTCATGCGCTTTGTTGCTGCCATAGAGTGTCTCCGAATGACCTCGTGCAGCTGCTGCCGGTCGCCGCCCCGCTTCACCGCCTCCATCATCAGGTCCTCCGTGGCAAGAAACGGCAGATACTCCCGCAGGGTGCGATTTACGATCGCCTCGTTGACGTGCAGACCCGCCGTCACATTCTGGCACAGCCGCAGTATTGCGTCGACGCACAAAAAGCCCTCCGGCATGGCGATGCGCCGGTTGGCAGAGTCGTCCAGCGTTCGCTCCAGCCACTGGACGGAAGCGGTCATAGGCGCGTTCATAGCGTCGGCTATCATATAGCGGCTGAGAGAGCAGATGCGTTCACACCGCATGGGATTGCGCTTATAGGCCATGGCGGACGAGCCGATCTGATCCGCCTCGAAGGGTTCCTCCAACTGCCGGTCATGCTGCAGAAGGCGGATATCGTTGGCCATGCGATAGGCGCTCTGGGCGATGCCGCTGAGACAGCCGAGGATGCGGCTGTCCGTCTTCCGGGGATAGGTCTGTCCGCATACCGGGAAGCAGGCGGAAAAGCCGAACTCCGCCGCGATGCGGCGGTTCATCTCGTCGATCTTTGCCTCATCGCCGTCAAACAGGTCCATGAAGCTGGCCTCTGTGCCCGTGGTGCCCCGGCAGCCCAAGAACCGCAGTGCGGACAGTACATGGTCCAGCTCCTCCACGTCAGCGAGAAAGTCCTGCATCCACAGGACAGCGCGTTTGCCCACGGTCACAGGCTGTGCCGGCTGGTAGTGTGTATAGCCCAGGGCGGGCGTGTCGGCATATTTTTTCGCGAAGGCTGCCAGGTTGTTCAGCACAGTCAGCAGCTGTGCACGCAGATAGACAAGGCCATCCCGGTACAGGATCAGGTCGGCGTTGTCGGTCACATAGCAGCTGGTGGCCCCCAGATGGAGGACCCCCGCCGCCGACGGCGCCGCCTTGCCGTAGGCGTATATGTGTGCCATCACATCGTGGCGTACCTCTCGCTCCCGTTGGGCGGCTACATCATAGTCGATGTCGGTGATATGCGCCTCCAGCTCGGCGACCTGCGCTTCGGTGATGGGCAGACCCAACTGGCACTGGGCGCGGGCCAGCGCCGTCCACAGCCGCCGCCAGGTCTGATAGCGGCTGTCGTCGGAAAACAGGTGCAGCATATAGTCCGAGGCATAGCGGGATGCCAGCGGGGAGCTGTACATATCGTGAGACATAACGATCCTCCTTGTTTATCGGATGATCAGGCTCTCTCGCTCGGCGCCCACGGAGACATACCCGATATGGCAGCCGATGGCCTGCTCCACATACTCCACATAGTCCCGCGCCGCCTGGGGCATATCCGCCCATGTACGCACGCCGGAGATATCGCAGCCCCAGCCCGGGAGGTATTCCATGACAGGCTTGGCCCTCTCCAGCACGGCAGGGAAGGGGAATTCGTGGGTGATCTCGCCGTCGATCTCATAGGCGGCGCAGACGGGAATCTCGTCCATGTAGCTGAGGATATCCAGCTTGGTCAGCGCGATATTCGTCGCGCCCTGTACCTCCACGCCATAGCGTGTGGCCACCAGGTCAATGGGGCCTACCCGGCGGGGGCGGCCCGTCTTGGCGCCATACTCCGCGCCGGCCTCCCGCAGCTTTTCCGCGTCGGCGCCGAACCACTCGCAGGTGAACGGCCCCTCGCCCACGCAGGAGGAATACGCCTTTACCACGCCCACCACTTCATCGATCTTTGCGGTGGGCAGCCCCGCGCCGATAGGCGCGTAAGCGGCGATGGTGTTGGAGGAGGTGGTATAGGGATAGATACCGTAGTCCAGGTCGCGCAGCGCGCCAAGCTGTCCTTCGAACAGAATGGCCTTGCCCTCTGCCTGCGCCTGCCGCAGATACCGCTCGGTGTCCGCTACATAGGGCCGGACCTGCGCGGCATACGTCTCCAGCCACGCGGTTATCTCCGCCAGGGTGTAGCCCTTGGCACCATAGACCTTCTGCAATATGAGATTTTTCCATTCCAGCAGGTCCTGTAAATGCGCCATCAGGCGATCGGGATACAGCAGCTCACCGGCCTGAATGGTTTTTTTCTGGTACTTATCGGAGTAGAACGGCGCGATGCCCTGCTTGGTGGAGCCGTACATCTTGTCCTTTAGCCGCGCCTCCTCCAGCGCGTCCAGTTCCCGGTGCCACGGCAGCAGCAGGGAGACCCGGTGGCTGACCATCAGGTTTTCCGGGGAGATGCTGACGCCCGCCGCGCGGATCGTTTCCATCTCCGTCACCAAGTTTTCGCAGTCCAGCGCCACGCCGTTGCCCAGAATATTCATCACGCCGGGGCGGAACACGCCGGAGGGGAGCAGGTGCAGGGCGAATTTGCCCATATCGTTGATAACGGTGTGCCCGGCGTTGCCGCCGCCCTGATACCGCACCACCACATCATACTGCCCTGTCAGATAGTCCACCATGCGGCCCTTTCCCTCGTCGCCCCAGTTGATACCTACGATCGCGCAATTTGCCATGTTCGCTGCCTCCGTTCCGTGTTATTTTTAAACGACGGTTCATTATACGCGCAGCAAGATAATAAGTAAAACATCGGTTTAATATATGGCGTATAAGCGAATTTAATAGCAAAGTGCACACAGCACAACTGTACTGCGCCGGATCAAAAGCTGAAAAGCACACCCCATTGGGGTGTGCTTTTCGCGTTTACTTCTGCAGGGGCTGTTCCAGCGCGGCCATCCGCAGGCATACGCAGAATACCTCCATGGCCTTCTCCAGCTCCTCCACCGGCGGCAGGGAAGGCGCGATGCGGATGTTGCTGTCCTGCGGGTCGACGCCATAGGGGAAGGTAGCGCCCGCGCCGGTCATGGTCACGCCGGCCTCCTTGCACAGCGCCAGCGTCCGTTTGGCCAGCCCCGGCAGGGTGTTCACGGATACGAAATAGCCTCCGGTGGGCTTTTGCCACGCGGCGATGCCCCGCGGCGCGATCTCCTGCTCCAGGCAGCGCAGCACGCACCGGAACTTAGGCCGCAGTATGGCGGCGTGCTTCTGCATCAGCGCCAGCGTGTGTGCCTTATCCTGCAAAAACAGTACGTGGCGCAGTTGGTTGACCTTGTCGTAGGAGATCATTTGGATATCCATCAGCTTTTCCATATACGCCAGATTAGCCGTCGACGCGGCCATGACGGATATGCCCGCGCCGGGCAGGGTGATCTTGGAGGTGGAGGCGTACTCGAACACCATGTCCGGGTTCCCCGCCTCGCGGCAGAGGGTCAGTATGTCGTCAAAGGGCACGAACGGGCCCTCAAACTCATGCACGCAGTAGGCGTTGTCCCACATCAGCAGGAAGTCCGGTGCCGCGGGCTTCAGTGCGGCAATGCGCCGCACCGTTTCGGCGGAGTACACGATGCCGTCCGGATTGGAGTATTTGGGTACGCACCACATACCCTTCACGGCGGGATCCCGCACCAGCGTCTCCACCAGGTCCATGTCCGGGCCGGTGGGCGTCATGGGCACGGTGATCATCTCCGCGCCGAAGGACTCTGTGATCTTGAAATGCCGGTCATAACCAGGAGCCGGGCACAGCCATTTTACCTTGTCCAGCCGGCTCCAGGGTGCTTCGCTGTGGAGCAGTCCATGGGTATATGCCTTGGCAATGGTGTCATACATCAGCGTCAGCGAGGCGCTGCCGCCGATGAAACATTCCTCTGCCCGGCAGCCCAGCAGCTCCGCGAACAGTTTTTTAGCACTGGGCAGACCGGACAGCTGCCCGTAGTTGCGGACATCCATGCCGTCCGCCTGGCACTGCACAGGGTCGTGCAGTATGGTCAATATGTCGGATACGGCGTCCAGCTGCGCCTTGCCGGGTTTGCCCCGCGCCATATTCAGCGCCAGCCCCAGTTCACGCAGGGCGTCGAACCGGGCGGAGACCTCTGCGTATTCCCGGCGCAGTGCCTCCGGGGAGAGGGAACGATAAGCGGTCGTCATGATCGTTACTCCTTACTCATTTTACTCATTACTCATTGTTTGTGTGCTGCACCGCACAGTTCGCGGACAGAGGCGATGCCATTGCGGTGCAGATAGGAATCAAGGTCATGGATGATGTTGTGCATGGTCATGGGATCGTTGAAATTACAGGAGCCCACCTGTACGGCGGAAGCTCCGGCCATCAGGTATTCCACCGCGTCCCGCCATGAGGCAATGCCGCCGCAGGCGATGATCGGAATGTGCACGGTCTCATAGGCCTGCCACACCAGAAACATATTCATGGGTTTTACCGCCGGGCCGGACATACCGCCGGACAGATTTCCCAGGTAGGGTCGCCGTTTTTGTATGTCGATGGTCATAGCCCGGAAGGTGTTGGACAGCGTCAGCGCGTCCGCGCCGGCATCCTCCGCCGCCCGGCAGCTTACCCGGATATCCGTCACATTGGGGGACAGCTTTGCGTACAGAGGCAGGGTGGTGCGCTGCCGCGTCTGACGTACCGTGTCGTACAGCAGCTGCGGGTCGGAGGAGAAAGGGAGTCCGCTGCCCACGTTGGGACAGGACAGGTTCATTTCCAGGGCGGCGATCCGGGGATCGTTGCCTACCAGTTCCGCGATCTCGGCGTAGTGCACCGGCTCGGAGCCGGAGATGCTCAGGATGACCTGGGTGCCGATGTTCTCATACCGGGGCAATTCGTCCCGCAGAAAGGCCTCGATACCCACGGAGGGGATGCCCACACAGTTGAGCATTCCACCGCAGACCTCGGCGATGCGGGGGCCGGGATTGCCGGGCCGCCGCAGGCGGTGAACGCTCTTGATCATAACCGCGCCCAGCTCACTGACGGGGAAGCAGTCGGCATTGTTTTCAAAATAATCATAGGTGCCGGAGGCGGGCATGACGGGGTTTTTGAACACCGCGCCGCCCAGCTCCACGGATAGATCAGTCAGGTAACTCACAACGGTGCAAAGGCGCGGCGAGAGGTGTACGCGCCTTCTCCTTTCCAGTGTATTTTGCGCGTCAGACAACTGATGTCCGCCGTAGGCGCCGGTACAGGACCAGTGCTACGATCAGGGAGATCAGGTCTACGACAGGCTGCACCAGCGCACAGCCATACAGGGGGTATAGGCGGTCCAGCAGAAGCAGCAGCGGGATATCCAGCGAGCCCTTCCGCAGGATGGAGCAGATCAGGGATTCCCTGGTGCGTCCCATCGCCTGGAACTGTGTGATCATGGGGTGGCATATGGCCACGAAGGGCATACACAGCACCATTCTGCGTAAAAAGGCAGCGGCGTAAGCCACGGTCATATCATCCTGGATGAACAGCCGCGCCAGCTGCGGCGCGAACAACTCAAACACGATAACGCACGCCAGCGAGAAGCCCACGGTGATGCTGACGCCGAAGACAAAGCCCTGCCGCTGCCGTTCCCGGTCGCCGGAGGCATAGTTGTAGGACAGGAAGGGCAGCAGCCCCGCCGAGGTGCCCAGCGAAAAGTACAGCGGCAGATTGTCCAGCTTTTTCACGATACCGTAGGCCGCTACGGCCTCTACCGCGTATTTGGATACAAATAGGGACAGCACCGCTAACGACACCACCGTCAGCGCGTATTGCAGCGCGGAGGGAAAACCAATGGACAGTATCTCCCGGATATAAACGCCGGTACGCTTCAGATGGCATGGCCGCAGGGACAGCACCGTGCTGCTCCGCCGCAGCAGACACAGCAGAAAGAACAGCGTGCCTGCCGTGTTGGATATGGCGGTGGCCAGTCCAGCGCCGGCCGCGCCCATATTCATATACTGCGGCAGAATGAAAAACGGGTCCAACACGATGTTCAGCACGCCGCCCAGCGTCACGCCGGCGAAGGCCAGTGCGGCCCGGCCTTCGGCACGCAGCAGATTGGACAGCAGCAGGTTCAGTATCGTGCCCGCGCCGCCCCACAGCAGCGTCCAGCGGGCGTAGGCCGCGGCCACGGGATATACCTCCGCGTCCGCGCCGCAAAGAGAGAGCAGCGGGTGCAGAAACGACCCGCACAGCAGGCTGAATACCGCCGCGCTGGCCAGGCTCAGCCAGAAGGCGATGGCGGAGATGCGCCGTGCGCCGTCCATATCCCTGCGTCCCAGTGCGTGAGACACAGCGCTGGCGCCGCCGATGCCGAAGAGGTTGCTCACGGCAGTCATCATCAGGAAGGGGGGATAGGCTACCGTAACGGCGGCTGTCTGTATGGGTGCATTCAGCAGGCCCACAAAAAACGTGTCCGCCAGGTTGTACAGCAGCGCCACCATCTGTCCGGCGACGGTGGGCAGCATTTGCTGTAATACCGCCCGCCGGACGGGGGCTTTCTCGAAGATATAGATGCGTTTTTCCGTGGAAGACAAGGCGGCTTCCCCCTTTACCGGTGTGCTGCTATGCGATGTGTGTTCCATTATAGCACACGGTCCACGTCAAAAACAGGGCCGCTTTTGCATACACGGACGTAGGATGCTTCACCACTGTCCTTGTCGTGGGCGGTGCAGATGCAGCCCTTGCATGCGCCCACACCGCAGGCCATGTGCTCCTCCAGAGACACATAGGCCGGGAATCCGTGTTGTGCGTGCAGCTGCTTCATGTGAGCAGCCAGACGATTGGAGCCGCAGGAATAAGCGGCGTCAAAGGGCAGCTGCGCCGCGTCTGCGGCAAAGGCGTCGGTAATGCGCTCATTCGGCGCGGTGGTGGTCCTCACCACGGCGCCCAGCGTGCGGAACAGCTCCTGGTGGAACAGATCGTCCTCACTCTTGGCGCTGAGATAGGCATAGACCTCCGTGCCCTGGGCGCGGAGCTGCTCCACCAGCGGGCGCAGCGGCGCAATGCCGATACCCCGGCCGATGACCGCTGCCCGGCGGCAGCTGCCGTCGATGGGGAAGCCCTTGCCCAGCGGTCCCAGCAGCTCCAGTGTGTCGCCGCCGCGCAGGTGCGACAGCAGCTCCGTCCCCCGCCCCACCACCTTGTACAGGAAGGTCAGTGTCCCCGCCTGCACATCGATATGGTCGATGCTGATGGGCCGCATAAGGAACGGGTCCTGCTCCTGCCAGCTCTTCAGCATATAGAATTGGCCCGGCGCGCTGGCGGCCGCCATCTCGGGAGCCAGGACCGTCAGTGTCATCACGCCGGGAACGACAATGTCCTGGGAACGGACGGATACAGTGTTGTACATGGTGTCCTCCTTGCAGAAGCTGTGCAGGCGGGATAGCCGCGCCTGCACAGCTTTTGCCGTTGTGTTCTGTCAGATCCGGCCGGTGATCAGGCCCAGCAGCGCCATACGCAGGTACATACCGTTGTGTGCCTGGCGGAAATAGGCCGCGCCGGGGTAGCTGTCCACCTCTGTGGCGATTTCATCCACACGGGGCAGCGGGTGCATGATGGTGATATCCTTCTTGGCGCACTTCAGCAGCTCGTTGTTGACGATATAGCTGCCCTTGCACCGCAGATAGGACTCCTCATCCGGGAAGCGCTCCCGCTGTACGCGGGTGACATACACGAAGTCGGACTGGGAAAGCGCCTCTTTCACATCGGAGGTCTCCACGATGTCGGCGCCCTTGGCGCGCAGGTCGTCAGTGATCTCCTTGGGCATTCTCAGCTCCTCGGGGGAGGCGAAGATCATCCGGTTGCCGAACTGCTGCATGAAGTAGCCCAGGCTGTGTACGGTGCGGCCGTACTTCAGGTCGCCCAGAAAGGTGATGGTCTGGCCGCCGATGTGGCCCTTTTCCTTCCGCATGGTATAGATATCCAGCAGCGCCTGCGTGGGATGCTGGCGGGCGCCGTCACCGCCGTTGATCAGGGGATGCTGCGCGATCTCGGCGGCCTCGATGGCCGAGCCGGCCACGGGGTGCCGCATAACGATGGCGTCCACATAGCCGTCCACGGTGCGGATGGTGTCCTGCCATGTCTCACCCTTGGACTGGGAGGAGGCGGAGGCACTGCCCAGGTCGATGGTGCTGGCGCCCATGCGCTGAATGGCGGAGTTGAAAGACAGTCGGGTCCGGGTGCTGGGCTCAAAGAACAGCGTGGCCACCAGCATACCTTCCATGTCTTTGATGGCCTCACCGCTTTTTACGCGCTTTTCATAGATCATGGCTGTGTCCATGATGTGGCACAGCTCCTGCGGGGTAAAGTCATAGCCGTTGATAATGTCGCGACCCTTGAAATTGAAGTCCATGTTCATGTTCCTCCATATGTATGATTTCCGTTCCGCGGGCCTCTGTCAGCGGAGGGCCCGCCCTTCAGCCGCGTAAGATCACTGGATCTTCGGTGTCTGCCGCTTGCTCAGCGTCACAGCTATGATGACACAGGCGGCCATCAGCACCACGCCGATCACGTCCGTGAGCGCGCCGGGGATCATCAGCGTAATGGCCGCGCCCACCAGCACAAAGCGCAGGGGCATGGGCATCTTTGCGCCCAGCCAGCCGATCATGCCGCCGGCCAGGGCCACGCAGCCCAGCGAGGCGCTGAGGATAGCCAGCAGGATAGAGCCCAGAGAACCATACAGCAGCAGTTCCTGCCCGTACACAAAGATGTAAGGGATCAGGAAGGCCACCGAAGCCAGCTTCATGGCGTAAATGCCCGTTTTCATGGGCGAGCCGCCGGAGATACCGGCCGCCGCGTAGGTAGACAGGGCCACTGGCGGGGTGATGGTGGACATACAGCCGAAGTACAGGATAAACAGGTGTGCGGGCAGGGGATCCGCGCCCAGCTTGATCAGGGCGGGGGCGCCCAGCACCGCCAGCAGCAGATAGGCCGCCGTGGTGGGCAGGCCCATGCCCATGACCAGGGATACCAGCATGGTCATCACCAGCGCGATCATCAGGTTGCCCTGCGACACGGTGACGATCAGACCGGAGAGCTTGATGCCCAGGTTGGTCAGGGAGGTGATGCCCATGATGATACCGGCGCAGGCGCAGGCTGCCACAATGGGGCGCACCTGCTTGGCCACGTCGGTCACCACCGCACCAAAGTCCTTCAGGTGGAAGGCGGTGTCCTTCTTCACATAGCTCAGAGCGATGGTCAGGATGGCGGCATAGGCGCCGGCACGCAGTACGCTGTAACCGCAGATGATGAACACGATCAGCAGCGCGATAGGCAGCAGATAGTAGAAACCGGACTTGAATACCACCCCTACGCGTTCATACTGGGCATTGGGATCGGGGCGCAGGTTCAGCCGCTTGGCCTCAAAGTACACGGCGATACCCACGGCAAAGAAGTACAGCAGCGCGGGCACAGCTGCGGCTTTAGCCACGGTGAAGTAGCTTACGCCGATCATCTCGGCCATCAGGAACGCCACGGAACCCATGACCGGCGGCAGGATCTGCCCGCCGTTGGAGGCCACTGCCTCCACCGCACCGGCGAAGTTCTTGTCATAGCCGTTGGCCTTCATCAGCGGAATGGTGAAGGTGCCGGTGGTCACGACGTTGGATACGCCGCTGCCGGAGATGGTGCCCATCAGGGCGCTGGAGGCCACGGCGGCCAGCGCGGGACCGCCGGTAACGCGCCCGGTGGCGGTCAGTGCCAGGTTCACGAAGAACTGGCCGGCGCCGCTTTTCTCCAGAAACGCGCCGAAGAGAATGAATATAAAGATAAATGTCGCACTGACACTCATTGCCGAACCGAAAACACCCTCGGTACCCAGATACAGGAACGAGATCAGGCGCTTGAATGTAAAGGCCTGGTGGCTCAGCGCACCGGGGATGAGATGGCCAAACAGGCCATAGAGCAGGAAGATCACGGAGATGGTGGGCAGCGCCCAGCCCAGGGACTCATATCCCATGATCAGGATCGCCACCAGCAGCAGCGCGCCGAAGATCATATCCAGCTCAGTGGTGATACCCAAGCGCCCCTGGATCTCCGCATAGTGCAGGCAGATGTAGAAGTTGGAGCCGGCGGAAGCCACCAGCCCGATAAAATTGATGATGATGTGAAAAACTTTCCCCTTCTCCTTGGGGTTTGCCATGTTGAACAGGAAGATGTAGCTGCTCGCCAGACCAAGGTGTATCGCCCGCTGGTATACGGCGGTCAAAACGCCGAACAGTGCAGTGTACGATTGAAACAGGGTCAGCAGAACGGCAATCACAAACGCGATCTTACTCAGTACATCGCTGAATTTTGACTTAGTTGCCATGTTCCGATCCTTTCGTTATTTCCGGAATGTGGGGCCGCACCGGGCGGCGGGCCGAAGCCCGCCGTCCGATGGGACAGGGGGGAAAAAGAGGGGGAAGATCAGTCAACAATGCCCATCTCGCGGTAGTACTGCAGGGCACCGGGGTGGATCTCCAGGTTGATGTTGGCAGCGTGGTCCAGGTTGATCTTAGCGGCCATCGCGTGGGAGGTGGAGATCACGTCCAGGTTTTCATAGATGCCCTTCACGAACTGATAGGCGGCCTCGTTGCTGAGGCTGCTGTCACAGGCCAGCAGAGTGGGCATGGCCAGGGTGGTGGTGTCCTCGCTGGTGCAGGTGTACAGGTCAGCGGACAGGGTAGCGGTGCTGAAGTAGCTGTGCTGCTCGATCGCGGCCTTCTGATGCTCCTCGTCGATGCTCAGCAGCTTGAAGTCCTTGGTCACGGACAGCTCAGTCAGGGCGCTGTTGGGGGCGGCACTGAAGATGAACACGCAGTCCACATCGCCGTTCTTCAGGGCCTCAACGCCCTCGGCGATGCTCAGCTCAGAGCCCTTCACGTCCTTGTCGGTCAGACCATAGGTGCTCCCCGCCGTCCAGACCCAGCAGCCGCAGCGTCCGGCTGACTGTCTGATCCACGATGTCGTCCACCGTCTGCGGCCGGCTGTAAAAGGCCGGTACCGGCGGCAGGATAATGCCGCCCATCAGCGTTACCGTCTCCATATTGCGGATGTGGCTCAAATTCAGCGGTGTTTCCCGCGTCAGCAGTATCAGCCGCCGCCGTTCCTTCAGCATCACATCTGCCGCCCGCACCAGCAGGCTGTCGTCATAGCCCATAGCGATGCCCGCCAGGGTCTTCATGCTGCATGGGGCGATGACCATGGCGTCCGCGCAGCTGGAACCGCTGGCCGCCTGTGCGGCCATATTGCGGTTGTCGTATACCCGGTCCGCCAGCGCCTTGACCTGCTCCACGGTGAGATCCGTTTCCAGCCGTATGGTCTCTGCGCCCCAGTCGCTGAGTATCAGCGCTGTCTCCTGTCCCAGCGCCCGCAGTGCCTCCAGCAGCCGGATACCGTATATACAGCCCGTCGCACCGCTGATGCCCACTGCCACCATGTCCATCCCTCCCGTCTGTTTCGTACATTTTGCCCGGCCCGCGGGCGTTACAGTGCCTCTGTGATCCGTATGATCGTCTCCGGCTCTGTGAAGTTGGCAGTGCCGATCTCCACGGCCTTTGCGCCGGCGGCCATGTATTCCTTTACGTCCGCGGCGCACACGATACCGCCGCAGCCCACCACGTCGACAGCGACCTCCTGAGCCACCCGCCATGTCTGGAACACGGACAGAGGCCGTATGGCCGGGCCGGACAGTCCGCCCACCATGCTGCCCAGCCGTGAGCTGCCGTCCGCCTGCAGGGCCATGCCCCAATAGGTGTTGGCGCATACCACCGCCTGCGCCCCGGCGTCCTGTGCCGTCCGCGCCGCATCTACGATGTCTCCGGCGCAGGGCGACAGCTTCGCCCACACCGGCAGCCGTCCGTCTGCGGCGGCACGGATGCGCTGCGCGCACTGCTCCAGATACGCCTTGCTTCCCAGTGCCCGGTATTCCTCGTAGGTGCAGTGGAGGTTCACCTCCACGCCGGCCACTGCCGGCAGCTCCGCCAATGCGTCCGCCATACGCCGTATTTCCTCCGGTGTGCCGGTGACGCTGGCAATAATGGGCACGTCATAGCCCACCAGTCCCTTGTAAAATACCTGCGTGAATTTCTCATATCCGGGGTTTTGCATCCCCACGCAGTTCAGCAGCCCCGAGGGCGTCTCCCACAGCCGGGGCGCCTCCGCGCCACGCCGGGGTTTGACGGTCATCGTGCGTGTCACCAGCCCGCCCAGACGGTGCAGGTCGATATAGTCCGCATAGGAGGAGCCGAAGCCCATCGTGCCCGCCGCGTTCAGCAGCGGCGAATGCAGCGTCACGCCGCCCACTGTGATGTTATCCATGAAAGATCACCTCACCCATCGGGAATACCGGTCCGTCCACGCAGACTTTTTTGTACAGCACGCCGCCGTCGGCTTTCCGCATGGGGAAGCCGCAGCCGGAGCACGCGCCGATGCCGCAGGCCATGCGTTCCTCCAGAGACACATAGCCCTCCGCGCCGTTTTGTGCGGCCCACTGCTGCACCTTAGCCAGCATGGCCGTCGGCCCGCAGGCGTACACGGCGCCTGCCGCTGTTTCCGGAAGGATATCCGTTACCAGGCGGCCTTCGCTCTCATAGGCGGTGTGTACTGTCCCGTAGGTCCGCAGCGTCTTTCCGCACAGGTCATGGGCCGCGTCGCGGCAGCCCAGATACACGGTCACAGCCGATCCTGCATCATGCAGTGCCCGGGCCAGCATACACAGGGGCGCCGCCCCCATGCCGCCGGCTACCAGTATCGCCTGCTCACCCTCCACGGGGAACGGCGTGCCGATGGGGCCCATCACGTCCAGGGCTTGGCCCGCCCGCACGGCGGACAGCAGATCGGTGCCTGTGCCCACCACCCGATAGAGCAGTGTCAGTGTGCCGCCGATGCTGTCGGCTTCGCAGATGCTGATGGGCCGCCGCAGCAGCGGTGCGGTGCCGCTGCCCACCCGGATAAACACGAATTGTCCCGGCCGGCAGCGCTGTGCGATCACCGGTGCGTGGAGCGTCATTTTATAGTAGCCGTCCAGAATACGGCTGTTTTCCCGTACGGTGGCCATTTCACGAGTCCTGTCAGACATATTCCGCCTCCTGCGGCTTACTTCCGCCGCTTATCCATAAAGTCCCGCAGCATTTCCTCGATATACGGTGCGTCCTGTCCGGGTGTGAACACAGGGGCGAACGCCTCCTTGTCCTCCAGCGGCGCGGTAGCGTCGATGCCCATCTTGGACGACGCACGGGGATACGGCGCGGAGGGGTCCAGCGTGGGGCTGTACATCACCGGCAGTATCATCACATCCCGGTCCGCCTGCATACGGGTGTTGATAGCCCATTCCACCTGCTGCATATCATGTACGTCGATATCCTCGTCCACCACCACACACAGCTTGATGCCGATGTTGGCCGCCAGAAGGGCGGTCATCACATTCCGCGGTTCATAGGGATGGCGCTTCTTGATGGACACCACGCAGTGGTGGCGGCTGGTGCCGCCGGAGGTCAGGCAGATGTCGTGGATGTCCGGGCAGATCTTGTACGCCTCGCGGTAAGCCAGCGCTGTGGCCGCCAGATCCATCATCCAGTGGTTTTCCGTCATGGGCATACCGGTATAGGCATTCTGGAAAATGGCGTCCTTCCGCATGGTGATGGCGGTGATCTCCACCACCGGGGCTTTGCGTACCTCGCTGTACGTGCCGGGATACTCACCGAAGGGGCCGTCGTCCTCCCGCAGACCGGGCAGGGTGCGTCCCTCGATAACGATCTCCGCGGTGGCAGGCACCTCTACGTCGATGGTCTTGCACTTGACCATCTTCACAGCCTCGCCCCGCAGGCCGCCGGCCATGCCCATCTCATCGGTGCCCAGTGCCGGCCGGCACTGTGACGCGATGGCGATGATGGGGTCGCCGCCGATGACCGTGGCGATCTCCGTGCCCTTTCCGTTGTCCTCGTTGCGTTCGATAATGGTACCCAGATGCCGTCCCTTGGGGGCAAAGCAGGTCATGTGGTTCTTGTCCAGCAGCAGCATCCGGTGCATGGAGGAGTTCCGCACACCGGTGATGGGGTCGTTGGCCATCTGCACGCCGGCGGTGATATACGGCCCCAGGTCCTTCTCGAAGTTCGTCAGGATGGGCAGCTTGTACAGGTCCACCGCGTCGCCGGTCAGCACCACCTCGTGCACGGGAGCCTCGTCGTCACCCACCGTTACCGGCGGGATAAACTTGTTCTCGTGAGCCACGTATTCCTTAATAACGCTCTTTGTATCGTCGCCCAGGCCCAGTGCCAGATGCACTCTCTCGCGGGTGCCGTACAGGCCGGACAGCACCGGCATATCGTAGCCCTCCACATTGGTGAAGAGCAGCGCCGGACCACCCATGTCCGATGCCTTGCGCGTAAAGGCGCATATCTCGTGTACCGGGCTGACCTTCTTGTCAATGACCATCAGGTCGCCCCGCTTCTTCAGCTCCTCCAGAAATTCCCGCATATCGTTGTAATGTGCCATATGACTGTCGCTCCTTCCGTTCTGTCTGTGGCTATCGCGCCGTCCGTCGTCTGCGGGCCGCGCTGTTGCGTATGATGTTGTCCACGGTGTTTCGCCCCTGCTGGCATGGATGAGGGAGACTGTGTCCGTCTACTGTGTACAGTATACATTACAGTGTACACCACGATTTTTTTCCCGCGCCAGGGGAGGGGAGAGGCGGCGGAATGCCGACCACCGAAAAAATGATGCTACAGTTTACACGTCGGCCCGGGCCAAGTCAATAACCGGGCCATAGCGGTTTCACATCACTGCTATTTGTTGAAATAATACATTTCACAATAAGAATGTTCATGTGCCATTTATACGACACTATTGTCTAAGGAAAGGCAATGCTTTGGACAGGCCGCCGCACACAGGCCGCATTCCCGGCACCGCCGGTCGGATACCCGCCACTGCTTGGTCTGCCGGTCTACGGACAGCGCGCCATAGGGGCATTTCTTCACGCACAGGCCACAGAATACACAGCCCTCCGTGGTGTGCAGCCGCCGTATGCCGCCCTCTGCCTTTATGGGGCGGTAGGGCAGGTCGTGGATGTCCAGTCCCGTGGCATCGCATACCGCATTGATGATGGCCGGTGCGCTGGGCACCACCGCGCACTCCGAAATGCTCTTGGCGCCGTAGGGCCCGGTAGGTTCGCCCTCTTCGATAAAGTCCGTCTGCAAACGGGGCATTTCCGTGGCCCGGAAGGGTCGGTAACTGTGCAGGCTGCTGTCTCGCAGCTGTCCTGCCGCGTCAAAGGCCAGTTCCTCCCGGAACGCGTAGCCCAGACCCATCTGTATGCCGCCCTCCAGCTGTCCCTCGATGCCCATCCGGTTCATCACCCGTCCCACATCATGTACCGCGATGTAGTCCGTCACCGTCACCGCGCCGGTGGCCTTTTCCACCTTTACCCGCGCCATATGTACGCCGTAGGACCCGGGGGTGTGTGCCGATGCGTGGGTGGCCACACCGAATATCTCATGCTTTTGTACGCTCTGGGCGTAGTTCATTACCTCTGCCAGCGAGGCGCTGCCGCCCTCCGACAGCCACGCCCGTCCGTCGTGCAGAGAGATGTCCTCCGCCTGGCCGCCCAACAGTCCGGCGGCGGCGCACCGCAGCTGTGCCGCCGCGTCCTCCGCGGCCTTCTGCACCGCGCTGCAGCTGACATACACGCCCCGACTGGAAAAGTCGCCCAGGTTCCACCCGCACACATCCGTGTCCGAGGCCACGCAGGCCACCTGTTCCGGTGGGATTCCCAGCGTCTCCGCCACGACCTGTATCTGCACCATCAGCTGTCCGTTGCCCATATCGTGGGTGCCGGAGTGCAGCACGCAGGTGCCGTCATCGTTCATCTTGACCACCATGCAGTTCTGGTCGATCTGCGAGCCGAAAGCCCCGCTGCCGTGCAGTCCCATGGCCCAGCCCTCGCCGATGAGGTACTTTCCGTCCTCATCGTCCATGTCCGGCCAGTTCTGCCGCAGTGCCATGGCCCGGCGCACGCAGTCCTTGGGCCGGGGGTTGCCGATGGGGTGCCCCGCGAACAGGTCGCTGTCCTCCGGATCCACCAGATTTTTCATCTGTAATTCCGTGTAGTCCATCCCAAGCGCGCCGGCGATCTTATACAACTGCCGTTCCATGGCAAAGAATACCTGCGGCGAGCCGTAGCCCCGCATGGCCCCCGCCACCGGCGTGTTGGTATATACGGGTATGCCCACAAAGCGCATATTCGGTGTTTTGTAGCCCTTGAACACCTTGGCGCTCATGGCGCCGATCACGTTCCCTGCGCTGGAGGCATATGCTCCGGTGTTGGTGATGGCCGTGATCTCCTGTGCCACGATGGTGCCGTCGTTTTTCACGCCGGTCTTCACCGTGATGACGCTGGCGTGCCGCACCCGGGTGGATACCATGCACTCCCGCCGTGTGGCGGTGAATTTCACCGGTCTGCGGCACAGCATCGCCAGCGCTGCGGGGATCAGCTCCACCGAGGACTCCATCTTTCCGCCGAATGCGCCGCCCATGGTGGGGCTTACCACCCGCACCTTGCTCAGCGGCAGGCCGAATATCCGGCTCAATACGATCCGCTCGCCAAAGGTGTTCTGATACGGTGCGGTGACGGTCAGCCGCCCCTGCGCGTCCACCTCCGCGATGGCGGTGTGGGGCTCGATGGCACAGTGGTGTACCGCCGGCGTGCGGTAGGTGTCTTCAAACACCCGGTCCGCCTCCTGAAAACCCTTCGCCACGTCTCCCGAGTTTTTCTCGATCCGCAGCGCGATGTTGCTGCTGCCGTGCAGGGGATAGGCGTCCTCCCGCATGGCCTCCAGCGGATCCGTCACCACCGGCAGCGGCTCGTATTCGACCTCGATCAGGTCGATGGCCGCCTGGGCGATATCCTCTGTCTCCGCCGCCACCGCCGCCACCCGGTCGCCCACAAAGCGCACCGTGTCGTCAAAAATACGCTCCGTCTCGATAGGTGCCGGTGCCTGCATATAAAACCGCGTGGTGCTGTTGAACCGCGTCTGCGGTGTGTTCTGATAGGTAGCCACTGCCCACACGCCGGGCAGCGCCTCCGCCGCTGTGGTGTCGATGCGCTTGATCCGCGCGTGTGCTATCGGCGAGAAAAGCGCCTTGGCGTACAGCATCCGCGGCATGGTCATGTCGTCCACATACAGCAGTTCCCCTGTTGCCTTGGCCGCCGCGTCCTGCACCGGGTAGCTCTTTCCGATGTACGTCAGTTCCTTCACCGGTCCTGCGCCTCCAGCCGCCGCGCCGCCTCCCGGACGGCCTCCTCGATCTTGTAGTAGCCGGTACAGCGGCACAGATTCGGTGCCAGCGCCTCCCGTATCTCCTCGTCACTGGGGTGCAGTGTCTTGTCCAGCAGTGCCTTGGCGCTCATCACCATTCCCGGCGTGCAGAAGCCGCACTGGACGGCTCCGCAGTCGATAAACGCCTGCTGTATGGGGTGCAGTTGTCCGTTCCGGCTCAGCCCCTCTATGGTCTCCACCCGATGTCCCGCCGCGTCCTTAATAGGTACCTTGCAGGCGTTCACCGCCGTGCCGTCCAGTATCACGCGGCAGGCGCCGCAGTCGCCGGAGGAGCATCCGTTTTTCGCGCCGGTCAGGCCCAGCGTCTCCCGCAGTACCCGCAGCAGCGTCCACTGGGGCGGCACGCATACCGTGCGGAGCACGCCGTTTATATATAATGAGAAGTTCTCCATGTGCCGTCCTCCGCTTCTGCCGCCCGGCGTTATCCGCCCATGTCCGAACCGGCTGTATCTGTCTGCCCCGGCATACTGTGTCCCGGGCAGGGGCCGCCGGTCATGGTATACAGCGCAGACGTTGTTTCTGCGTGTATTTAGATTGGATACTGTATACAGTATTCTTTGTGTACATATTTTACTCGCATTTCACCCCGCCGTCAATAGAAGTGCAGCATTTCTGCCCTTAGCACAAAAATAAACCCCACTTTTTTGACAATTATGACAAATCATCCCCGCCCCGCCCGCAGCGGCGAAACACCCCCAATTTCCATTTTCTGTCAAATTCTCCCGTTTTCCATTCCCGGTAACAGAAAAAATGTGTAAAATTTCCATAAAAAGGCTGGACAAACGATGTGACTGTGCTATAATTTGACTATCCGCAGAGGTACCTCTGCATTTGCGTTTTAATAACCATTAAAACGAGTGCGCCTGCGGAAATCTAAAACAAACGGGGTATGAGACATGAAGAAATTGTTAGCAACCATTCTGGCACTGGTCATGGCGCTGTCCCTCTGCAGCGTCAGCTGGGCTACAGATCCGGCGGTTGCCAAAGTTGGCGACCAAGAGTATGCGACACTGGAAGAGGCAATTAAAAATGTTTCGGATGGCGGGACAGTTGAATTGCTGAGAAATGCTGCTGGCGGAGGTATAGGCACATACGCAACACCGAAGGCAAATCAGATTGCAGCCAAGGCGTTTACGATTAAATTTAATGGCTTTACCTATACGCTGACTACACCGGCAGTTGGCTCGGCAGGCTACGAATCACAGGGGTTCCATCTGGAAGCAAAGGCGGGGGAGAGCACAAAGGTTGTGTTCATGAACGGTACGATCAATATTGCCGAAAACTGCGAAGGCAATATGACAATGCTTATCCAGAACTATTGCGATTTGACACTGAATAATATGGTCATTGATGGCAGGAATTTGAAGGATGCTTTTTATAAACAAGCTGATGGAAGCTTAAAGCAGGGCCCGAATTACACGCTGTCCAACAACAGCAAAAATGCGGCAAAAACCGCCATTAAAGATACCAAAATAGTAGCAAGAGTTACCGGCGATTTCACAAATGTCGCATTTGACGCAGATAAAACCTCCGAAGTATCTGTAGAGGGTAGCAGCGTTATTACGGGCAATATCGAGGTTAGCGCTACGGCAAAGCTGGCGGTCTTTTCCGGTACATTCACTACTGATGTAACGTCCTACATAAAGACTGACAGCCCCAGGGCTACTGTTAAGGATAAGAACGGCGAGACCGTCTATGCTGTGGGTGCATCTAATATTGCTGAGGCTGCGACTGCCGGGAGCACCGTTGAAATCACATATGGTGAAAGTGTTGAGTTGACCGGTATTCCTACCGGTGTCACTGTGAAGAACAGCACCGAAAAGGACATTAGCATCAATGGCAACACGATTGCTACCGGTAAGACCGAAACGGCCAAGCCCGCACCCACCCCCTCCACCGGCGGCTACTATTACTACCCCTCCACCCCCAGCATCACCGCTGAGCTGAACGGCACCAACAAGTCCGCCACAGACTATCCCGGCGGCGACTACGGCCTGGTGTTCCGTTCCACCGCGGCGTTCAGCACCTTCCAGGGTGTCCAGGTGGACGGCAAGACCCTTGCCAAGTCCAACTACACCGCTGAAGAGGGCTCCACCGTGGTGTACCTGAAGGCCGCGTACCTCAAGACGCTGGCGGCGGGCAAGCACACCGTCACCATCCTGTCCACGGCGGGCAACACCAGCATGGACTTTACCATCGGCGGTAAGAGCAGCAGCCCCCAGACCTTTGACGCGGGCGTGGGCATCTACGCCGTGACGGCGGTGCTGTCCGTGACCGGCATGGCCTGGACCGCTAAAAAGCGTCACTGAGAGCAAAAAAAGAAAGCCCGAAAGGGCTTTCTTTTTTTGCCGCGCATCCGAAAACCCCTTGCAAAAGGGAAAGGAATATGTTACCATGTATTTTGTATACAGTATCCCATGCACATACAAGAGAGACTGCACTGCGCCCAAGCCCCGGCAGGGGAGGGAAAATCGGCAAAATTTGCCGGTTTTGCTTGCTTTTTCCCGCAGCAGCGGGTATAGTGTGTATAGAGCCGCCTGCTGCGGTATAAAAAGAAGGGGGCAGAGAGAGATGACAGCCTTCACACCGGTGGACCCCGCCAATCCCCAGCGCGAGACGATATATAGCCAGCTGAAAAACGCCATCATCAACGGCGATATCGCGCCGGATGAGCGCATTGTTGAAACAAAATACGCCGATATTTTCCGCGTCAGCCGCACCCCCGTGCGCGAAGCCATCCGTATGCTGGAGCGTGAGGGGCTGGTGGTCTACGAGCCCCGTAAGGGCGCTGTGGCCCGGCCCAGGCTGACCCGTGCCGAGGTGGACGAGGTCTATACCATCCGTTCCGCCCTGCAGCTGCTCAGCGTGGATGCTGTGGTGCGGAACATCACCGATGCGCAGCTGGACGCCATGGAGGCCGACAACCGCGGCTGCGCCGAGGCGCTGGACAAGCATGACGTCGGTGCGTATTTCCGCCACCTGGACGAATTCAACGGCCTGTTGACCCAGAGCAGCAATATGCCCCTGCTCATCAAGCTCCTGGACCAGATCGAAAGCTACAGCGCCACCACGTCGTTTCAGAACCCGGAGCACGCCCGCTTCCGCGAGAGCGTGCTGTCCGATGACGAACGCCGCCGCCGTGCGTTGGCGGAGCACGAGGAGATCGTGGCGTCCCTGCGGGCCCGTGATGCGGATCGCCTCCGTCGGGTGCTCACCGCCCATACCGCTAACGTTCATGAGGCCGCACTCCAGCGCTACGGCAAGGAGGACTGACGCACAGACCCCATCTGCATGACGGATATGTACCATCTGCATGGCGGATATGTATCGCCCGCATGACGGATATGTACCATTTGCATAGCGGATATGTACCGTCTGGATGACGGAATGTACCGCCTGCATGACGGATATCTACCGCCTGTATGATGGGTATGTACCGCCTGCACGAGACCCCTGTGACCTGTCATGGGGGTTTCTCTTGAAGACTAAGTGTATACAGTATACATATCGGAGGAGGCATTTATGGACTGGGACAGAGTCATCTACAACGGCACGGTGGTCAACGATGACGGTATGCAGCGTGCCGATATCTACATCCGTGATGGCCGGGTCGCCGCCGTCACGTCCGAGCGCCTGCCCGGCACCGTCGGCGAAGCCACCGACGCTTCTGGCCGCTATATCCTGCCCGGCCTGATCGAGACCCACGTTCACTCCCGCGACGGCCGTCTGGCCACAGGTGAGAAGGAGGACTTCCGTTCCTCCACCGCGGCGGCTGCCGCCACCGGTATTACCACCGTGTTCGAAATGCCCAACTGCACCCCTACCATCCACTCGGCGGAGGCTCTCCGCGATCTTGTCTCGGTCATTCAGCCCAAGGCCCATGCGGATTTCTGCGTCTGGGGCTTGGCTTTGGGCGATGCCAATCTTGCCAGCCTGCCCGCTTTGGCGGAGGCCGGCTGCGTGGCCTTCAAATTCTTCTGGGGCTACGCGGTGGACCACCGGGACAACAGCCTGATCTACAACTACCGTGAGGGCATGGACAACGTCCTCCCGCCCCCGGACGACGGCCAGATCTACCGCCTGTTCCGCGCCGTGAAGGCCACCGGCAAACGCCTGGGCATCCACGCAGAGAATTTCTCCATTGTTCGGGCCCTGACGCGGGAGGCCCTTGCCGCCGGCGCGCAGGACTACGCCGCATTGCTGCGTACCCGCCCCGTCAGCTGTGAGACCTCCATCATCGACACCGCCATCGACATGGCCAAGGAGCTCTCCATGCCCCTGCACGTCCTCCATGTGGGTGTAGGCGACGGCGTGGAGCACCTTCGCCGCGCCAAGGCCGACGGCGTGGATGTCACCGCCGAGACCTGTACCCATTACCTGACCTTCACCGACCGCGACGCCCGCCGCTGCGGTGCGGTGATGAAAACTTACCCTCTCATCCGTACCGCCGCAGATCGCCAGGCAGTCTGGCAGGGCCTTGCGGATGGTACCCTGGACTGGGTCTGCTCCGATCACGCGCCCCACACCTGCGAGGAAAAGCACCGTTCCTTCTGGGATGCCCCCGCCGGAATCAGCGGTATCGAGGGTCTTTCTCCTGTGCTGCTCACCGCTGTCCACCGCGGCCTGCTGACGCTGCCCCGCGTGGCGGCGATCACCTCCGCCAATGCGGCCCGTACCTTCGGCCTCTATCCCCGCAAGGGCGTTATTCGCCCCGGAGCCGATGCCGATCTGGCCATTGTGGATATGTCCGCGGCCTACACCTTCCGTCAGGAGAAGATGTACTCTAAAGCCAAATGGTCCCCCTATGACGGTATGTCCTTCCAGGGCCGGGTGGTCGAGACCATCCTCCGTGGCCGCACCACTATGCGTGACGGTCAGGTCCTGCCCGACTGCTTCGGCCAGTTCCTGCCGGTCTGCACCAAATAGCTTGTTTTCTTCCTTTACTCCTTTTCCTCCCCCTTGCACCGAACGGCTCCCGGGCGTGCGCCCGGGAGCCGTTTGGCTTTTTCCGTATAAAAGGGACCGCTGTATGGTGGCCCCTTTTGCTGTTTGGCAGCCACCTTATTGGTTTGGAATGTTTGGCACAAAGCGTTGCGGGTAACAGGGAATTCCGAAATGTCTACTGGGAAAAACAACAAAAGTTTTTCGCCGTGTTTAGGCAACTCTACAGAAATAGAGCCACGCCGGCCCTTTTCCGTTGACAGATCACAAAAGAGATGGTATTTTGAAACTGTGCTCGAGCACAGTCAATTCGTGCTCGAGCACAAATGACACATCGCCAAGGGCGATACAAATTTCGGAGAGGAGAAGCGGACGCGTGACCATCAAGCAGATCGCCGAAAAAGCGGGCACCAGCCGCGGCACCGTCGACCGGGTACTCAACGGCCGCGGCAACGTAAATCCCGAGCTGGCCAAGCGTATATTGGACATTGCCGAGCGTGAGCGCTACCAGCCAAACCAGCTGGCCCAGGCGCTTATTCGCTCCCGTCAGCGCACCCACATCGGCATGGTCATACCCTCCGTCGGCAATCCTTTTTTTGACGAGGTGCTCCGCGGCGCACAGAGCCGCGCCAGAAAACTCTCCAGCTACGGCACCACCCTTACCATCCGCGAGATCAAGGGCTACGACGCCGCCACGCAGCTGCAGGCCATGCGCCGGCTGGTGGCCGAGGGCGTGGACGCGCTGGCGGTCATGCCGCTGGATGTGCCCGAGGTCGCGGAGTACCTGCAGTCACTGCCCATACCGGTGGTCACAGTCAACACCGATATCGATGTCGACCGTGTGGCCTTTGTCGGCTGCGACTACTACAACAGCGGTATGATCACCGGAGATCTGGTGCAGCTCATGCTCAATGGCCGGGGCCGCGTGGCGGCTGTTATCGGCAGCACCAATGTCCGCGGCCATATGGACCGCGTGCGCGGTCTGCGGACCGCACTGGAGGGCACGCCGGAGATCACGGTGGACGCCGTGCTGGAAAATCAGGACGACGACGATGTCTCCTATCAGGTGCTGCGGGCCTATCTGGCGGACCACACGCCGGACATGGTGTGCTTTGCCGCCGCCGGTATCGACGGCGGTATGCGGGCCATCCTGGAAAGCGGAAAGAATATCCGCGTGCTGGCGGTGGACGGGACGGAGGCCGTGCTGCGGTATATGGAGGAAGGGCACATCGCCGCCACTGTGACCCAGGAGCCCTTCGCCCAGGGGGACGAGGCGGTGCGTGTGCTGTTCGACTATATCCACACCGGACGGCGGCCCGCCGCCGGCGTGGTGTATACCCACAACCGTGTGCGTGTGCGGCACTCGCAGTAAGTTTGTGATCCGATCGGCACAGGCCGATGATGATTTAACTTTTTAACAGGAGGAATGTATCATGGGAAACAGACCGGTAACTCTTTGCACCTGCCAGTGGGCGGACCTGCCCTTCGATGAACTGTGTGCGCTGGCGTCCAAGATGGGCTATGACGGCCTGGAGGTCGCCTGCTGGGGCAACGGCATCGACATTGATCGTGCATACAGCGATGACAGCTACGTAGCCTGGATCAAGGAGACCCTGGCGAAGAACAACCTGATCTGCAAGGCCCTGGCCTGCCACATCATCGGCCAGTGTGTGGGCGACGCTCCCGATCCCCGGCTGAACAACTTTGCTCCCGCGGCGCTGGCCGACAAGCCGGAGGAGATCCGCGCCTGGGCGATCGACACCATGAAGAAGGCCCCCGTGGTGGCCAAGAAGCTGGGCTGCTATGTGGTCACGGGCTTCACCGGCTCTCCCATCTGGAAGTGGCTGTATTCCTTCCCCCAGACCACCGAGGAGATGGTCGAGAACGGCTACGACGAGATCGTGCGCCTGTGGTCCCCTATCCTGGATGAGTTCAAGGCCAATGGCATCAAGTTCGCTCTGGAGGTCCATCCCGGCGAGATCGCTTTCGACTACTACTCCACCGAGAAGCTGCTGAAGAAGTTTGCCGACCGCCCCGAGTTCGGTCTGAACTTCGACCCCAGCCACCTGCTGTGGCAGGGTGTGACGCCCCATCTGTTCCTGCGCGACTTTATGGACCGCGTGTACCACGTCCATATGAAGGATGCGGCGGTGACTCTGGATGGCCGCAGCGGTCTGCTGGGCTCCCACATCGATTTCGGAGACCTGCGCCGCGGCTGGAACTTCCGCTCCCTGGGTCATGGTGACGTGAACTTCGAGGAGATCATCCGCGTGCTGAACGCCGCCGGTTACGACGGTCCTCTGTCCGTGGAATGGGAGGACAGCGGTATGGACCGTATCGAGGGCGCTACCGAGGCGGCCGCTTTCGTGAAGAAGGTGGACTTCAAGAAGTCCGATGTGAAGTTTGACGACGCTATTGCCAACTGAAACGCGACAAGGAGGACAATATGGGTATTCAGATCCGTTACGGCATGGTCGGTGGCCACATGAACGCCTTTATCGGCGAGGTGCATCGCAAAGCCATCGCCTTTGACCCCCGCGCACAGCTGGTGGCGGGCTGCTTCTCCACCAATGCGGAGAAGAACCGTGAGACCGGCGAGACCTACTCCCTGGACATGAGCCGCGTGTACCCCAGCTATGAGGCCATGGCCGAGGCGGAGAGCAAGCGTCCCGACGGTATCGATTTCGTCAGCATCACGACCCCGAACAACACCCACTACGACGTGGCCAAGTGCTTCCTGCAGCACGGAATTCATGTGGTATGCGAAAAGCCTCTGTGCTTTACCGTGGAACAGGCGCAGGAGCTGGTGGCCCTGGCCAAGGAGAAAAACCTGGTTTTCGGCGTCACCTATACCTATTCCGGTTACACCATGATGAAGGTGGCCCGCGAGATGATCGCCGAGGGCAAGATCGGCAAGATCGCCGCCGTCAATGCGGAGTATGTTCAGGAGTGGCTCATCGATGAGCTGGGCGTCCCCGGCGAGGGCACCACTAAGCTGTCCGTCTGGCGCGCCGATCCGGCGGTGTCCGGTATCTCCAACTGTGTGGGTGACATCGGCACCCACATCGAGAACTCTGTCCACTACCTGACCGGCCTGAACATCAAGCGTCTGGCCGCCACCGTGAACCGTTACGGCAAGGAGCTGGACCTGAACGCCAATATGCTCGTCGAGTACGAAAACGGCGTCAACGGCGCTTACTGGTGTTCCCAGATCGCGGCGGGCAAGCTCAACGGCCTGACCATCCGCATCTACGGCAGCGAGGGCGCACTGGAGTGGGAGCAGCACTATCCCGATTATCTGAAGTACACCCCCAAGGGCAAGCCCACGGAGACCCTGTCCCGCGGTACCGGTTATATCACCGAGAAGGCCGGCGCGTACAGCCGCATCCCCTCCGGCCATCCCGAGGGACTGATCGTCGCCTTTGCCAACATCTACAAGAACATCATCAGCGCCATTCTGGCGGTGAAGGCGGGCGGTACGGCCAACGACGGCTCTTTCGACTATCCCACCGTCACCGACGGCCTCAACGGCGTGAAGTTCATTCACGCGGTCATCGACTCCGCAGCCAAGGACTCTGCCTGGGTGGAGCTGTAAGAACACGTTATAGGCGGACTTTGTCCGTATCTATAAAAAATTTTTAGGAGGAAACAACCATGAAGAAAGTACTGGCACTGATCCTTGCGCTGGTCATGGCCCTGTCTCTTGTCGCCTGCGGCGAGAAGAAGGACGATGACGCCAACAAGGACAACGATGCTGCCACGGGTAATCGCATCGCGATCCTGGTCCCCAATGCCGACCACGGCTGGACCGGCGCTGTGATGACCTATGCGCAGGAGAAGGCGCAGGAGCTGAATGACGCCGGCAAGTATGCCGCCACCGTCATCACCTCTTCCGACGCCGCCAACCAGATCCAGCAGGTGGAGGACCTGATCGAGAACAAGACCGCTGACTATGTGGTCATTCTGCCTCAGGACAACACCCTGGAGAACACCATGGCCAAGCTGGCCACCAGCGGCATCCCCTATGTGATGTTCGACCGTATCATCGACTCCGCTGCTTCCACTGCTGTTGCCTGCGTCAAGGGCGATAACAACGGCATCGGCGCCGAGACCGCCAAGCGCTTCATCGCCGACGGCATGAAGGCCGGCGACAAGGTCCTCATCATGCCCGGTGACAACTCTTCCGTTCCCACCATGCGTAACGACGGCTTCTTCAGCGTGCTGAAGGAAAATGGCTGGACCGAGGAGCAGATCGCTGCCATCCAGTCCACCGACTACACCGGCTGGAGCCGCAGCAAGGGCAAGGAGCTGTTCATCAACTGGCTGGATGCCAGCACTGTTGAGGACATCACCGCCACCAAGTGGATCTTCACCCACGACGACGAGATCGCCATGGGCATCCTGGAGGCGCTGAAGAGTTCCGAGATCGACGCCGAGAAGAAGGATGCCTTCCTGAACGCCGGTGTGCATCTGGGCACCTCCTCCGGTCTGAACGAGATCTACTCCGTGCTGAAGGGCATCCATCAGAAGGATTACACCGCTGAGGTCGCCAAGCTGGCCGATCTGTTCTCCGTTACTTACGATCCCGCGATGATCAAGGCTGCCGTGGATGACATGGTCACCCACATCGAGGGCGGTACCGTCACCCAGGATCACGTCATCGCCGTGTCCGTGGTGGATGCTACCAACGTCAACGACTTCCAGGGCTTCGGTGACGCTGTCTCCAAGTAAGTAAAGTCGTTTCCGAGGGCTTCGCGGGCGCTTCGGCGCCCGCGGGGCACCTCCCCCTTCGCAGAAGGGATCTTATCAAACAGCAAAGAGAGGCGTGCGGCATGGAATTGCTGAAAATGACCAATATCACCAAATCATTCTCCGGTGTGGAAGTGCTTTCGCACGTTGATTTTTCCGTGGAGCGCGGGGAAGTACACGCGCTGCTGGGAGAGAACGGCGCCGGTAAGTCCACATTGATGAACATCCTGGCGGGTGTGCATCAGCGGGATGAGGGCGAGATCGAGTTTGACGGGGAGCAAATGCATGACATTTCCGTCAAACGGACAGAACAGGCAGGTATCGCCTTTGTACACCAGGAGTTGAACCTGTTTAACAATCTGAAGGTGTACGAGAACATTTTTCTTCGCAAAGAACTGCTGACCAAGCTGGGCACGCTGGATAAGCGGGCCATGCTGGAGCAGACGCGCCAGCTGATGAGCGACCTGGGCGTGGATATCGACCCCAACGCCCTGGTAGATGAGCTGGAGACCAGCAAAAAGCAGCTGCTGGAGATCGCAAAGGCGCTTCACGCCAATGCGAAGCTCTTTATTCTGGACGAGCCGACCACCGCGCTGAACAACGCGGAGATCGAGCACCTGTTCAGTATCGTGCGGCGATTGAAGGAGCAGGGCAAGTCCTTCATCTTCATCTCCCACAAAATGAACGAGATATTTACCATCGCGGACCGCTACACGGTCCTGCGGAATGGATACTTTATTCAGTCCGGCAATATCGCCGACACTACGCCGGAGGCCGTCACCCGTCTTATGGTGGGCAGCAGCTACTCCGAGGCCTCGGTGTACCAGCCCCGCCAGCTGGGTGATGTGGCGCTGAAGCTGGAGCGTCTTAGCGGCGACGGCTTTGAGAATGTGGACCTGGAGGTGCGTAAAGGCGAGATCATCGGCCTGACGGGCCTGAAGGGCGCCGGCGTCAGCGAGATGATGCAGGCGATTTTCGGCGCGATTCCCATCCGCTCGGGCACGGTGTATGTCAACGGCGAGCCGCTGCACCATGGCGGCATACATAACGCCATGTGCCACAGGATCGGCATGATCCCCGCAAACCGCAAGGAAAACTCCGTTATCCCGGACTTTACCCTGCTGGAGAACAACTACATCTCCGAGCACACGCTTTCTGCCAATCACCAGCTGATCCGCGGGCGGAAAGAGGTGGCGCAGTACAACAGGATGCGGGATATGCTGAACATCAAGGCCAACAGCCATGACGACCTGATCCTGTCACTGTCCGGCGGCAACCAGCAGAAGGTGATCCTGGGCCGGTGGCTCACCACCGAGGCGGATATCCTTATCATGGATAACCCCACCCAGGGTATCGATGTGGGCGCCAAGGCGGAGATCTACAAGCTGATCCTGGAACTGGCCGAGAAGGGCAAGACCATCTTAGTCAACACCCTGGAGATACCGGAGATACAGAAGATCGCGGATCGCTGTGTGGTGTTCTACCACGGGCATATCCAGACCATTCTGCCCCGTGAGGAGATCACGGAGGAGAGAGTCATGCTGTATGCGACCAATGTGATACATGCAACGGAGGGAGAGGTAAACGTATGAGTCAGAACACGGAACTGAAGGCCCAGACCAAAAAACCGGGGCTGAACAAGAAGGGCATTGCCGCCTGGATCAATAATTACAGCTTTATCCTCATCGCACTGGCGATCTTCATCGCCTATCTGTTTATTAACCACGGCGCGACCACCTGGAGTGGCGTGATGAACATCCTGCGGCACTCCGCCGTGGTGGGCATCATGGCCTTCGGCATGGGTCTTGTCATCATCACCGGCGGCATCGACTTGTCCGTGGGCTCCATGCTGGCACTGGTGGGCAGCTTCTCTGTGGTGGTGTTCAACGCCACGGACAGCGTGTTCCTCACATTGCTGTTCGCCCTGGTGGCCGGCGGCTTGTGCGGCCTGTTCAACGGTGTGCTCATCGGCCTGGTGAAAATGCCCGCGTTCATCGTGACGCTGGCCACCATGCTGATCTTCCGTTCGGTGGCTCAGTACTACCTGCGGACTACCGGGTCCTCCATCTTCAATATGACCGGTACCCTGGACCACTATGCCAGCTTCTACGGCTTCGGCCAGCTGAAGATCGCCACCGTTCCCGTGGTGGGCATCGTGCTGCTGCTGGTCACGGTCATCATGGTGTTCATATCCACCTGCACCAAGTTCGGCAAGACCGTCTATGCCCTGGGCAGCAATGAGCGCGCCGCCGCCCTGGCCGGTATCAACGTCAACCGCACCCGTGTGGCGGTCTATGTCATTACCGGCATACTCACCGGCCTGAGCGCCTTCCTGTGGCTGGCCATGAACGGCTCCGTCGACCCGGCTACCCTGGGTAAGAGCAACGAGATGTACGCCATCGCCGCGGTGGTCATCGGCGGTATCAGCATGAGCGGCGGCAAGGGCAAACTTCTGGGTGTTCTGTTCGGCGCCATGAGCTATACCATTATCGACAAGATCATCGCCTCCCTGCAGGTGGACGCCCTGATCAACGATACCATCAAGGGCTCGATTTTACTGGTGGCCGTTATCATCCAGCTGGTGGTGCCCATGATCCGTTCCCGCGTAAAAACGAAACATACTTCGGAGGTGTAATAACATGAAAAAGTACGCTGATGTGAGTAAGGTCGTCTACGATCCCCAGGGGACCGACCCCTTTACCTTCCGTTGGTATGACCCGGACGAGGTCATCGCCGGCAAGAAAATGCGTGAGCATCTGAAGTTCGCACTGAGCTACTGGCACACCATCGACGCCGAGGGCGTGGATATGTTCGGCTCCGGCACCATGGATAAGTCCATGGGGCAGACAGACCCCATGGCCAAGTTCCGCGCCAAAGCGGACTTCGCCTTCGAGCTGATGGAAAAGCTGGACATCGACTACTACTGCTTCCATGACGTGGACATCGCCCCGGAGGGCGCTACCCTGGCCGAGAGCATCGCCAATTTCCGCGTGATGGTGGATTATCTGTACGAGCTGCAGAAGAAGACCGGCAAGAAGTGCCTGTGGGTCACCGCCAACAACTTCGGCGACAAGAAGTTTATGGCCGGTGCAGCCACCTCCTGCTGCGCCGATGTGTTTGCCGCCGCCGCCGCTAAAGTCCGGGCCTGCCTGGATGCCGCGGTGAAGCTGGGCGCCACCGGCTATGTATTCTGGGGCGGCCGCGAGGGCTATGACACCCTGCTGAACACCGACATGGGGCTGGAGCTGGACAACATGGCCCGCTTCCTGCGTATGGCCCGTGACTACGGCCGCAAGATCGGCTTTACCGGCGATTTCTATCTGGAGCCTAAGCCGAAGGAGCCCACCAAGCACCAGTACGACTTCGATGTGGCCACCTGCATGAACTTCCTGCGGAAGTACGACCTGACGGCGGATTTCAAGATGAACATCGAGGCCAACCACGCCACCCTGGCGGGCCATACCTTCGAGCATGAGCTGCGTACCGCTATCGTCAACGGCAGCTTTGGCTCCATCGACGCCAACGAGGGCGACTATCTGCTGGGATGGGATACCGACCAGTTCCCCGCCAACGTGTACAGCGCCACCTACTGCATGATGGAGGTCCTCCGCGCCGGCGGCTTTACCAACGGCGGCCTGAACTTTGACGCCAAAGCCCGCCGCCAGTCCAACACCTTCGAGGACATCCTGCTGGCCTATATCTCCGGTATGGACACCTTCGCTCTGGGTCTCCGCAAGGCGCTGGAGCTGAAAGCGGATGGCCGTCTGGACCAGTTCGTCAAGGAACGCTACAGCAGCTATGACAGCGGCGTGGGCAAGAAGATCGTGGACGGCGAGATGACCCTGGAGTCTCTGGCGGATTACGCCGAGGGCCTCAAGAGCTTCGATGTGCCCAGCGGACGTCAGGAGTATCTGGAATCTGTGGTCAACCGGGTGCTGTTCCACTGAGAAATGACATATTGCGGGCCGCCCGGAAGGGCGGCCCTGCCTAAAGGAGGCGCAAGGCTATGAAGGAATATTTACTGGGTATCGACCTGGGCACCTCCGGCACCAAGACGGTGCTGTTCCGCAGTGACGGTACGGCCATGGCTGCCCACACGGTGGAATACCCCCTCTACCAGCCCCAGAACGGCTGGGCCGAGCAGGAGCCGTCCGACTGGTGGCGTGCTGTGCGGGAGACGGTGCAGGCCGTGCTGCACAAAAGCGGTGTGGCCGCCGCCGATGTTGCCGGTGTAGGCATCTCCGGGCAGATGCACGGTCTGGTGATGCTGGACGAGAGAGGAGAGGTGCTGCACCGCAGCATCCTGTGGTGCGATGGCCGCACCGGCGAGGAGTGCCGCGAGATCACCGAGACTGTGGGCGCGGAGAAACTCATCGCCATCACCGCGAACCCCGCCCTGGCGGGCTTTACCGCTGGGAAGATCCTGTGGGTGCGGAAGCATTTGCCGGAGGTCTACAAGGCCTGCCGTCATATCCTGCTGCCCAAGGATTACATTCGCTACTGCCTCACCGGCCAGTTTGCCACCGAGGTATCCGACGCCTCCGGCATGAACCTGCTGGACGTGCCTCGGCGGCAGTGGTCCGACGAGATACTGAACAAGCTGGACATCGACCCGGCGCTGCTGGGCCGGATGTACGAGTCTGTGGACGTGACCGGAACGGTGACGGCGGAAGCTGCCGCCCTGACCGGCCTGGCCGAGGGCACGCCCGTGGTGGGCGGCGCGGGCGACAACGCCGCCGCGGCTGTGGGCACCGGTACGGTCCGCTACGGCAAGGCCTTTACGACGCTGGGCACCTCCGGCGTGGTCTTTGCCCATGCGGACAGCGTTTCCATCGACCCGGCGGGCCGCGTACACACCTTCTGCTCCGCCGTTCCCGGCAAGTGGGCGGTAATGAGCTGCACGCTGGCGGCGGGTCAGTCCCTGCGTTGGCTGCGGGATACCTGCTGTGCCGGCGAGGTGGCCGAGGCGGCCAAACAGGGCGTGGACCCCTATGAGCTGATGACGGCCCTGGCCGAGAAAACCCCCATCGGCGCCGACGGCCTGTTGTTCCTGCCCTATCTGATGGGCGAGCGATCCCCGCTGTTGGACGAGAAGGCCCGGGGCGCGTTTATCGGCCTGTCCGGCGGCCATGACCGCGGCCACCTGATCCGCGCTGTGCTGGAGGGCGTTACCTACTCCCAGCGTCAGTGCGTGGATGTGCTCCGTGGCATGAATGTGCCCACGGAGGAAATGATGGCCTGCGGCGGCGGCGCGCGGAGCGCATTCTGGCGTCAAATGCTGGCCGATGTGTACGGCTGCCCCATCCAGACCGCCAAGGCGGCGCTGGAGGGCCCGGCGCTGGGCGTGGCTATTCTGGCCGGTGTTGGCACCGGTGTGTATCCCTCCGTGGAGAGCGCCTGCGATGCCATTGTCAAGCCGGATACCGTTCTGTACCCCGATGCGGAACGCAGCCGCGCCTATGAGCCCTACTACCAGCTCTATCTGCGGCAATATCCCGCGCTGCGGGAGACCTTCCATGCCCTGGCCGCCATGAGGAGCCGGGCATGAGCGGCGCAAAGCGTATCCTGCTGCTGCTGGCGGTCCTATGCTTCGCCCTGTTTCTGCTGTACGGCGTCTATTTCAACGCCTTTGGCGCCAACGCCGAGTCCATGATGGCCTTTTTCGGCATCACCGAAAGCCGCCAGGGCTTCGTGATGACCATTCAGTCCCTGGGCGGTATCGTGATGACGGTGCTGCTGGGCCTGTTCGGCGAACGGCTCCACAAGCTGTACGGCCTGTTGGCCGGCGCGGTGCTGGTGGGCGTGGCCGGTGTGACCATTGGCACCATGCCCCTGTACGGCAATGACAGCTACGGGCTGCTGCTGGTGTTTGCGCTGATCGGCGGTGTGGGCTATATCACGATCGACCTACTGATGAACGGCGTCATCGCCGACGTGTTTCCCGAGAAGAAGAGCACGCTGCTGCCCATCGTTCACGGCTTCTACGGTCTGGGCGCCATGCTGGCGCCCCTGCTGGTGACATGGCTTACCGACAGCGGCCGCCCCGCCACCTTTGCCGTACCGTATCTGGTGCTGGGCGCGGCGGCGCTGGTGTTGGGCGCGGTATTCTGGGCGGTGTCCCGCCGCGCCACGCCCCACACGCCCTACGCCGATATGACGGCCCTGCGGGACAGATCCGTGGCCAACCCGGCGGAGATCTTTCGTGACAAGCGCGCATGGCTCTATCTGCTGTGCTGTTTCCTGTATCTGTGTTTCCAGAACGGCATCGCCGTCTGGCTGCCCAACTACTACAAGACCGTGCACCACATGGCAGGCGGCGCGGCCAACGCCATGCTCACCCTGTTTTTCCTGGGCGCACTGGTGGTCCGTATGCTCTCACCGCTGGTGTATAAGCGTATGCCGGTGCGGACTTTCTATCTGCTCACCTGCTTTTTATCGGCCGGCGTGTTTGCGGTTTTGCTGCTGACGCCGTCTTTGGCCGTCCAGCGGGTGCTTTTGGTGCTGCTGGGCCTGCTGCAGGGCGCGGAGGTCCCGGCCCTGGTGATCCTTTGCTGCGAGACGTTCCCCACTCGGACGGCTTCGGCCTCATCCATCATCGTGCTGGGCGTATCTCTGTCAGCACTGATCGCGCCCACGGTGCTGGGGCGGCTCATCGAGCAGGTAGGCTACGGCATCCCCCTGTGGGGCCTGACGGCCTGCCTGCCGCTGTCGGCGGCGGTGCTGCTGGCCATACGCCGTGACGCGTCGGCGCGGGCATGACCTTGCTTTTTTCCCCGGGCAGCGGGCAAGAAACTTCTTCACGGGCGCTACTCCCGCCCACCAAATCTTCCTTATAAAAAACTTCCTTCCTTTATCTCGCTGCCTTTGCTTCAGGCCGTCGGAGGTGTCATTGACGCCTCCGACGGCCTGTGGGCTTTGCGGCTATGCGGGGCGCCCTTGCCGTTTTCCCTGCAAAGCACGCTGCATTCCGCAGTATTTTTGGCAATTTTATTTCGGAAAAGTATTACTTTTTTCCTGTGCTGTGCTATCTTACAGGCGACGGTTAGCCGTATCTAACTGCTGCAAAATATAGAGGAGCGATCTGCCATGAAGAGATTTGCCATGTTTGCCGCCGGTGTGCTGTTCGGCACCACCGGCATTAAGGTCCTGGGCAGCAAGGACACCAAGAAAGCCTAGGGGCACTTTTTTCACGCATTTTTTATAGCCGCAGTCACAGTACAGTCCGCCGGAGGCCAGGGTATACGTCCGCACAAAGCTTGTCGCGCCGCCGGTCTCACTCATGGTATAGTCCGGATGACACAGAGCCGGCGTCAGGTCGTACGATCCCAGTTCCTGCATCAGTGTGCAGATGCCGTACCGGGTGAACCGCCCTTCATAGCCGCTGCCGTCCGGGTATTCGTAAAAGTCCGTCAGCCGTTCCACGTCCGGCTGTTCTGACATGGACAGGACGAGTGCGCCAAGCAGGGCACAGTTGACGATATTCATCTTAAAGCGGTCCGCTGTCAGCTGCCGCCGAACAGATACCCAAGGACGCACGGGGCCGTTTCATCACCGGAGATACTGCTTTAAAGCATCTCTCCGTTTTGCACGTGGAATGCGAAATACAAAAAGCCGCGCGAGAACACCGTACGGCTGGCTTTGCAGGCACAAGGCCTACCGTTATCCAATAATACCCTATTTCGACTGCATTTTCAATCTGAACATCTTAAGGCGTTTTTTGCTCCCAAATTCCGTGTGGTTGTCTCAGTTTTGCCTGTGTGGGTCAGGTTGTGGGTCAAATGAGAAAACGGCGGCAAATTGAACTTGCCGCCACATTACTGTTTTCGCACTTTGACCCATATTTTTCAGCAACTTATGTGGCCAACGCAAAATGAAAAAACTGAACTTTTAACGCAGAAAAACCGCATAAAAAGGCGGCTTTTCAAAGTTATTTTGGTCGGAGTGCGGGGACTCGAACCCCGGCCCCCCTGCTCCCAAACGAACCTATGAAGGCACTTTCCGATAAAAATAGCTTTTTCCGCCCCTTTCCGCTCGCAAAATCGCGCTCTTCGGCACTCCCTAATCCACTGTTTCCGAGTGCTCCGAAACGGTAGGTGGTCTGTTGTGTGGTCAGCAGAATTTTTTGCAGAATAATACGGTAAACGCCTCTCGCTCTCACGCGAGAGGCGACCGCTTTTTATACGGTTATTATAACTCTGAACAACCCCTGATTAAAGTCAAAATTTGCACCGCAGTAGACAAAGAAAAAGGGAATTACATAAGAACGATAAACAGGATCGTAAATTTGTAATGAAAAGCAGATAAATAATGAAATCACAGTATTTATCGGTCGAAAACTGTTGAAATATGGTATGGAGTATGGTATACTATATATTAGTGATAAAATGCACTGACTATAACTATCTATGAGGTGTAATACAATGGCCGCAAGCTATAAAAAATTGTTCAAGCTTCTGATCGACCGTGATATGAAAAAGAAAGAGCTCGCCGAAAAAGCCGGCATTAGCATAGCCACCATCACCAAGATGGGCAAAGACGGCGCGGTAGTCTCCAGTGATGTGCTCGTAAAGATATGCACCGCTCTTGAATGTAAGATGGACGATATCGTTGAAATCGTGCCTGATATGAATTAGTTAAGTAAAACTTATTTTTTATACTCATTACCAAAAGAATGTATGATGAAAATATGCAATCTTAAGGACTGGGTGAAAGTACTACTTATTGCGAAGGAAAGTTTGATGAGTATGATAGTTAAGCATGCGCTCGATTTGATATATTCATATCTGCTACAAAACTATAGGCGCGATAGTTTAATAAAAATAGAACATGAGTTATTGGAGATTACACGCGATAGCAAGATTGTCTTTGATGTAAACAAATTAGACATAAATATAACTTACGAGTCACTTCAGGAAAAGTTATCGAAATTGAATGAAAAAGAAACAGTTCGAAAAAACAATGGAGTGTATTATACACCGCAAGATGTTGTTAAGTTTATTCTTACCAATACAATTAAATCGGCATATGGTTTCTTGTCTAAGGATAATGTTGGAGAAGAAGATTTAACTAAAATTCCTCACTACTCATTCGGTATGAGAAAAACCATATTCGATCCAACATGTGGAACAGGAGAGTTTCTCCTTGCTGCATTAACGATGAAATTTGATCTTCTGGCAATCCACAAAGTTCCAATGAGTAAAAAGGCTATTCATAAAGTTATTAATACAATACGAGGAAACGATATTAATAATGATTCTGTAATTATTACAAAGTTGAGAATATTGGTTTGCACTCTTGAAAGGTTTGGCACTGATAAAATCATAGGAATCTCAAGAGTGCTGAATAATTGCTTTACTTCGTATGACTATGTAACGGAATCGGTTAATAATGCACAAAAATACGATATCATAGTTGGAAATCCGCCTTATGTTGAAGATTCTAAAAGCAAATCAAAACCCAAAGTGAAATATGGAAATATCTATGCAAATGTTTTGATTAATTCGGCAAAACAACTGACTACAGGCGGTTGTATAGGGTTTGTGGTTCCATTGTCATATGTGTCAACGCCTAGAATGAAACCACTCCGTGACGAACTATTGAAGATCATACCTGAACAGTACATTTTAAGCTATGCGGATAGACCTGACTGCCTGTTTGACTCCGTACATCAAAAGCTCTGTATCATAGTGGGGAAAATTCGTTTGAAGAATCCACATGTGTATACAGGGGGTTGCCGATACTGGTACAAAAATGAACGAAAAACACTTTTTAGCAACACACAAGTAATTGTTAATAAATACGCGCATGGAGATGTTATTCCTAAATTAGGCAATGGAATGGAAACATCTATATATAGCAAGATAGTATCATCTCACAGATACCAGTCTGTGTACGAATTGTCAAGACAGGGGAATGAATCTGTATATCTGAATCGCCGCGAGGCTTTCTGGATGAAGGCATATAGAAGCTTGCAAAAAGATCCGGAATACAAAATATTCAGCTTTAATTCACCAGAGGAAGCGGATTATTGTTACTGTCTTATAAATTCATCACTATTTTGGTGGTACTGGATATCAACATCCGATTGTTGGCATGTGAGTAAAGAGCTTAACGGTTTCAGAGCTCCATTTGATGTGGATTATGAGCGTGCATCCATTCTCGCTAAAAAGTTGATTTCTAAACTAGAAGAGACAAAAGTTTATGTTGGAACAAAGCAAATTGATTATGAATATAAGCATAAAGATTGTATTGATGAGATCCGTGCGATTGACAAATTCATAAACGAGTCGTTTGGGTTATCTTATGAAGAAGGATTATATATACAGAATTATGCTTTCAAGTACAGAACAAGCGGTGGAGTAGAACAAGATGAAAGTAATTGATTTGTTTTCTGGATGCGGTGGTATGTCCTCGGGATTTGTAAAAGCAGGCTATACCATACACGCAGCAGTAGAATATGATCCAATAATTGCAAACACGTATATTCAAAATCATCCCCATGTCAAGATGGTGGTAGATGATATAAAAAGCGTCGATCACCAGAGAATATTTAAAGAAAACGATGCGGACGTGATTGTTGGTGGCCCACCATGCCAAGGGTTTTCAATGGCTGGCGCTAGAATACGGAATGGTTTCATAGATGACCCACGAAACTATCTATTTAAGCATTATTTCAATATCGTCAAAACGGTAAAACCAAAAGTCTTCGTAATGGAAAACGTTAAGGGGATGTTGACTATGCATGGCGGTAAAATATTTGCAGAAATTCAAAAACTCTTTTCTGATAGCGAACTGTTAGATGGAGAACCTTACCACTTATATTGTAAAGTGATCAATGCATTAGACTATGGGGTGCCTCAGAAACGAGAAAGGTTGATTATTATTGGAACAAAATCGAGCGCGATAGATTTTGACAAGAAATGGTGTATGACCAAGGCGGAGATTGAAAAAGAATTCCCAGGATTTTTTGACGCAGTGAATATACTAGATGCTATTGGTAATTTGCCGGAAACACACGCAAGTGGAGCTGTACGCAATCCCGTACCACAAAATGCTTATCAAGAGTATTTAGCAACCAATAATGGACAGTTATATAACCACAATCCATCAAAGCATTCTGCGGCAGCAGTAGAGCGAATGAGAAATATTGCAAATGGAGAAAATTATACGGTTTTAAACGAAAACATAAATTCGGTTCATAGCGGGTCATACGGACGAATGTGTTGGAACGAGCCGGCAGTTACGATAACAACTAGATTTGATACTCCGGCTGGGGGGAGATTTATTCACCCTAGTGAGAATAGAACAATAACGCCAAGAGAAGCGGCTAGAATTCAAAGTTTCTCAGATGACTTCGTATTTTATGGAGATAAAAGATCTATTTGCCGACAGATTGGTAATGCTGTTCCGCCTAAAGTGTCGTATTTTTTAGCAAAATTGGTGCAAAGTATCATTAATGAAGACAAATGATTCAATTTGCGGAAGGGATTTTGGCACATGAGAAACTATTTATTCAAAGGTAGTCCTGGTACAGGGAAAACCTATATGGCCCGTGCTGCAGCATACTACCTTTGCGATCAAAAATTAAATATTGATAGCATCTATGCTAAAGATATAGAGGATGATATTAAAGATATTGAAACATTTATTAGCAGTGACCGTTGCGAATATGTACAAGTGCATTCATCTATGGATTATGAAGATATTGTCTATGGTGTGGAGGTTAAAGCTGCTGGTACTTTAACGGTTGTTAGCGCCGAAAAAAGAATAAAGCAAATATGTGATCGAGCATCTGGTAAGAGCGAGTTATACTGCGTTATATTAGACGATATAACTAGAAACAATGCTGGCAGCCTTTTAGGCAATCTGCTTCATGCCGTTGAATATAGAAACGAGCAAATTGATATGGGCGATGGGCATGTTTTATGTGTACCGGATAATGTCGTGTTCATATTTACCGAGTGTACCGGCATGCCTGGAGAGCGGCTAGATTATGCATTGCGTAGGCGTATGGAATATGTTAAGAATCTGGCTCCAGACCGTGATGCTTTGGATAAATATTATGGTACATATATAAGTGGTAAAGCTAAAGATTTAATTCTTGAAGCGTTTGATGGTACCTGTTTATATATTCAACAAAACATAACGGCGGAATTTAAAGAAAACGCAAAAGATTATTATCCCGGGCATGGGTTATTTATGGTTCCGCGTGTTGGTTCACTGTATTATGTATTAGATAATGTAAAACAAAAAATCATTTATCAGGTAATTCCGCACATAGAAGAATTACACAGGCAGGGGATATTAAATGGAAATTTGGATTCGTTTGTAGCAACTATTATTGCCACTATAAATACAGGAGTAGCAACTCATAATAATATATCAAAAATAGAAAAGATTATGGTGAACTCAGGAAATACTGTTGCACCATACTCATTAGCGGATACTACAAACTATTTGTCTAGTGTTATCATTCCTAGTGGTAGTATAGATCATAAAGGAATTTTGGAGAGCATAATAGATGCAATTATTTTGAACGGTGTTTTCCCTTACGATATTGCCATAGTATCATTACTGATGAATACTAGAATTATTGCTATTCCAAGCAAGACTACGCCTATTGTTCATGCCGCATATTTAGTCAATAAGAATAAGGCAAATAATTATTACTATGTTCCTTCTTCAGGTGGTGAGCACGCTTACTATTCTACGAGAGCACTTGCAAAAAAAGGAAGATGGGTTCCCAACAAAGATATGGCAGCTTACAAAATTACGTATAACGATGGAACACCTACAGAAGTCTTTGTCCCATTGAACGGTCTGCGAGCTCATATTTTTAGTGGAGTAATTAAAACAAATGAAAATGCAGCAGAAATATATGGTGCGGCGTTTAATTTGATTTCTTATTACTTAAGATTGTTTGAAAACAATATAGCTTTATTAAAAGACAATGAACCCCAATATTGTGATTTATATGATTTGATACTATTGGAGGTTAAGTATTTAAGGGCTATAACCGATGGGCTGAGAGAGCAGCGTGGAGAACAAAATAAGATAAAGTTTTTTGGAAACAAAATAATCAATTTCCGAACGCTTTGGACGGCATGTGATGATGATATCGTAGTCGATAAAGATAAATTTGATGATCTGCGTACAGGAGTTGTTGGATTTTCGTTGAATGCGTATGAAGATATGTATACATGCTCGCCAAGTACTAGTAAAACTATTCAGCTTAAAGGAGTTGTAAAAATGACTGATTTAAAGGATTATCAAAAGATTATGGACAATATCGGGGTAAGACAGATGATATTTCAAGGCCCTCCCGGTACATCCAAGACTTTTGAAAGCAAAAAATTCGTGTTAAAGCAATTGAATCCCAGTTCCGTTGTTTTTGGAAAAACATTTGTAACTCAGGAAGAGATATCCTCTGAATTGTCGGCGTTTAAATTAACAAGTGATGATTATAACAACCCGACGAGTTCCAGCAAATTATCAACAGGAGGATGGGATTTGGTTCAATTTCATCCTTCATATGGATATGAAGATTTTATACGTGGTATTGAAGTTAAGACTCCAGGCGGTGTTCCTACATATAACACGGTAAATCGTATTCTCGGCAAAATTGCGGAGTTTGCAAAAATTTCGGAAAACGCAAACTCTGCAAATCCTCCAAAATTCTATTTGGTTGTTGATGAAATCAATCGTGCAAATTTGGCAACGGTTTTTGGCGAATTGATTTATGGACTAGAGTATCGTGACAGTAAAGTTTCTACACCATATGAGGTTAATGATTTAGCGACGGGCGCAAACACAAAGGATATTGTTCTCGGAAAGAATCTCTACATAATAGGCACAATGAATACAGCGGATAAATCCATTGATACCATCGATTATGCAATTAGAAGAAGATTTATTTTCATCGATAGTCCAGCGGACAGGGACGTTGTTATTTCTTGCTATCAAAACGCTTCTGGAAATTTAGATGAAAATTCTATTGAATTGTTGTTGTTCGATGGTGTACAAGCTGTGTTTGATAATGACATTTATTTTAATTCTGATTATAGCAAGAGCGATGTGAAATTGGGTCATACATACTTTTTGCGAAAGAAGAAAATCGGTTATCTCGAAGACATTATTGAGCGTTTTGTATTTCAAGTTATCCCCATCTTGAAAGAATATATCAAAGATGGCATACTTGATACTACCGATGACCTTAAGGATTTAGAACATACTGCAGCCGATATCAATGCAGTTTCTGATCCGGATATGAGAAATAGTATGATCGGTGATAACATTATGTTATACGCTAAAGAGTTTGGCAACAAAAATAGGGCAGGTGCAGTAATCGATAATCAGTATATTGGAGAATTTGTTGAAAGTTTAACACGAGAATTTGGTTATTAAGAGTGAGGATTATGGCAAGAGAAATTATACCGCATAGAATCAAAGATTGGTCACAATTGGATAAAAGCGAAGGAATATGGGGGACTTTAAGTCTTGATAATCCGGAACGCAATTTTGGCATACATAAGTATAATGATGGGTTTTGGACTAGTGGCTATGTTGGTGTAGGTAGGCTATATAATAAAAAACAACAACCGATATGTACAGAAGGCAAAGAGCATGTTGTTGTTATATCGCCTCAATATGATTTGAATCCTTGGAAAATGCTCGAGTTAGTTATGTCTGATGATGAGTATGAAGACTATATTTCATCATTAGATAACGAACGATTCTTGTTTAAAGTATTTTATGACGAACCTCTTATTCGCTTGGCTAAAGATGAGCAAAATGATGCAGATTTGTTGTACGCACTCAGCTTTGTGAATTCGTGCTATGCACTTTGCAAAAAAGGTTTGAAAAAGTCGTTATATTATCAAGAGGAAAATTGTCAATCCAAAGTTCACGGAAAAATCAATGTGAAGAAAAATATCCGTGAGAATACGAGCAGAGGGCGCAATGATAGGTTTTATAGCCAATATATTGATTTTACAGAAAACAATATTGAAAATCGCATTCTAAAAGCTACGTTGGTAAAATGTAAAAAGCTTTTATCAGAACGGTTTGAGGTTGGCCAAGGACTTGCGCAACGTATTGGCTTTTGTGAATATGTATTTCGCAGAGTGAAATTAGTGCAAATAAAACTCAGCGATTTTAATTCAGCATCAGTTTCTGGGCTCTATATGTATTATAAGCCGCTACTTAGGCAAGCGAAATGTATCCATAGTCAAAAGTATTATTCATATTCAGCAGATAACGGTGTGACAATTACACGGAGTGTTTTTACTGTTCCGTACATGATAAATATGGAAACATTGTTTGAGTTTTACGCAAGAATCTTGACAAAGAAGGCACTTGAAGGAACTAACTATACATTGGCACCATATGCGCAGAAGATATTCTTGCAAAAAAATGTGACAGATATGTCCCAGGCAGAAAAAGGAATCCACTTAATTCCGTATTGCATTCCAGATCTGATTATTTGCGAACGAAATACTAGCAACCCCATTATGGTTCTAGATGCCAAGTATAAACAGCATAACCGTTCTGCTAGAACGGATTCACATCAACTGCTTTCGTATGTTCTTTTGACGGGTGTTAAAAAGTGCGGTTTTGTGTTCCCAGGGGAAGACGTGCAAATTAAAACAATGTCAACTGGCATAAGTTTACCACTTAATGTGCCAGATTTGGATTACTACGAGATACTTATAAATAACGAGTTAGAACAAAAGCATTTTGATCAAATTATTACGACGACATAATTGGTTGGAAGTGAAAATGCAAGCTATACGGCTGATTTTTGAGTGTTGACGGGAGATTATTATGGATGTATCTATTTTTAAAAACAATGAATTGGTTGACGCATATAGCAGTATTGTTAAAGAGTTGAAAAAAAGAAACATCATTCGTACAAAAAAAGTTCTTGGAGATTTGGCAGAATACTTTGCAATTGAATTCTACAGAAATACACCTAACCTACCAAATTTGCAAGCGGCTCCTGTTGGAACACAAAATATTGATGCAATTAGTCGTACTGGCGATCGATACAGTATAAAGGCAACATCAAATACATCGACTGGGGTTTTTACAGGGTTACAACCTAAAGGGAGCACTGAGCCGGACAAGCAAAAGTTCGAATATGTTATCATATGTCAATTTGATGATGACTGTCATTTGAAAGCAATTTATCAACTTGATTGGGATGCGTTTATTAAGCATAAACGATGGCACAGTACAATGAAAGCGTGGAATATAAATTTATCAAAAGACACCTTACGAGATGCGAAAACTATATATTTGTCAGAAGAGGTTTAATTGTGATACGAGAACTTATGCACGATCCGATATTCCTTGCAGGGAAGTCAGAGGTCGCAACGAAAGAAGATTTGCAAGTCGCACAAGATTTGCTTGATACACTGGTGGTGCATAAGGATCGTTGTGTCGGTATGGCAGCGAATATGATTGGTGTAAAAAAACGCATCATCGCGTTTCTCGACGAGAGTGGACGAGCACCTACATATACCGTGATGCTCAATCCCGAGATTGTCAAAAAAGACGGTGCGTATAACACTGAGGAGGGATGTCTGTCTCTTCTCGGTGGTCCGCGTCCGTGTAAACGTTATAAATCCATCAAGGTTAAGTATCAGACCTTGGAACTGCAAACTCGCATCAAGACATACACCGGCTGGACAGCACAGATCATTCAGCACGAAGAGGATCATTGCAATGGAATTTTAATATAAAAGGAGGTCTATTGATGGACGCATTCGACAACAATATTTTAACCATAAATGAAAGTATTTGCAAAAATATCGATGCGCTCAGCGAGAGTGACAGAGGACTTCTTTCACAAAATATCCTAGATAAATTGCGAAATTTTGTTGAAGCGATAAACCTTAAAATATACAGTGTAAATCATGCTACCAATTTGAATTGTTACGATGATATTGTTAAGGCAAATGATTATGTCTGTTCTAGAGGTGAACTGTCTTTTCTTTCTAGATTTCATGGGTGTTTGAAAATTTCTGTATCTCACTACACATTAGATGATGATAGTTCGGTAAGACTAATGCTAAAGTATTACGACTATCTTTTAAGAGTACGGGAATACTTACATGAAGAATTCGGTATAAATGTTTTAGGTAATCTTGAAAAATATCCGATTGACGATAAATCCGAATTGTCTGGGTACTATGAAAATATAGCAAAAAGAATTATCGGAACACCAAAAAAGAATTATACACCACAGGGTCGATTCTATATTCAAAAAGAACGTCCGTTTTTCGTTGATGGTAAGACATATTATGAGTTGACTTTGATTCCCGCAGATAATTATTCTGGTAAATTCAATCGTTTTACTGTGTTTTCGGACGTAGAAGTCCCGAATTTTTATGCAATAAAAATATCCGTAATAGATACTGAAGTAACAGTATTGGACAGAAGTATGCCCATAAAAATACTTGACTCGTATCGCGTTGCAATTAGGCAATGCGAATTAAATGCTCTGGCATATATTCTTGGATATAGCGATAAAATTCGTGTATCAGCAAATGAATATTTGTATTTGATGGATTACCTAACTTCGTCTGGGAAAAATTTAGTTGAGGTAATTGATCTAAGTCAACCATATTATGATCAATTAAAACACTCAATATTGAGTGTTGTTAATACCCGGCACATATTTAGTCTGTTAGATACATGTAGAGATATATCACAAAAAAGAACACCTGGGGTTAATCTAGTTAGATATTTGTTATACAGGCTTAGGTTTTTGGAGTTGAGGGATCAACAGGATGGAAGAACCAACAATCTGTTATCCAACTTGTATTTAAGGAACGAGAGCATTCCTTTTGAAAGAATGCCGTTTGTTTCTTCGTTGTATGGTCACAATACAAGATTGTCAGATGTATTTGCTTGTGTAAGTATCACAGGCCGAGAGCATGAGTTGTTAGCACGGATTGTTAGAATAAATACCGAACAGAACTCTAAACTTTATACTTCACGTAAGGATATATATGGCTTTGAAAATATAGAAGAGTTAGCAAACCGGTATAACAATGCTCTTTATAAAAAGCATAAACCAATTAGAAGCTTAATTGTAGAAAAAAACAATATTTTTATAAATGGTTATGAAAGTGATACCGTCGAAATAATACGCAAATTGAAAGCATTCACCGGATCGGGATTGGTTGGATACGATAAAACAATTAACTCTTGGCTTTGCGAGAACCCAAATGTCATAGATAGTCAAGAAAAACTTGATATAATAAAGAAACTCTTTACTGATTCAAATTTAGCTATCGTTTATGGTGCTGCAGGTACCGGAAAGACAACTTTATTAAAGCATATAAGTAATGTATTTGCTGATGAACATAAACTGTTTTTGGCAAATACCAATCCCGCTTTGGAGAATTTACGTAGAAGAATTAAAGTTCAAAACTCTTCATTCAATACTGTTGCTAAACAGAATTATTCGTATAGCAACATATACGATATAGTTTTTGTGGACGAATGTAGTACAATTAGCAATGGTGATATGTTAAAACTCCTTTCTAGAATACAATGCAAGCTTCTGGTGCTGGTGGGTGATGTATATCAGATAGAAGCTGTTAAGTTCGGGAATTGGTTTAGTTTGGCCAAAAGTTTCATTCCGCAAAAAGCTACTCATGAATTGCAAGTCCCAAGAAGAACAGAGGATGCCGATTTGTTAGAGCTATGGTCAAAGGTGCGTTGTGTTGATCCGCATATTTCGGAATTCATGGTAAAAAAAGGATACTCATCAGAGTTAAACGATAGTATCTTTGATAGGGATGTCGAAGATCAGATTATCCTCTGCCTTAATTATGACGGATTATACGGAATAAACAATATAAATCGTTTTTTACAATATGATAATCCTAATCCGGCTGTAGAATGGGGTGTTTGGACATATAAGGTCAACGACCCAATTATTTTTAACGAATATAACAAGTTTTATCCTACGTTATACAACAATTTAAAAGGCTGGATTAGACGTATCAACAAAACCGATACGTATATTGAGTTTGATATTGAAATAGATGTGGTTCTTAATGCGTTTGGCGCCGGAGCTGCAGGCATTGAACTTTTGGATTGCGAATCGGAAAATCACTCTTTGATACGGTTTAGGATTAATCACTACCAAGATAATGATGAAACCGAAAAAACTGAGGACGAAGTGGTTCCTTTCCAGGTTGCATATGCGGTATCCATACACAAGGCACAGGGATTAGAGTATCAATCGGTCAAAGTAGTAGTTACCAATGAACTCGAAGAATTGATTACGCACAATGTTTTTTATACTGCAATAACAAGAGCATGTTCCGTTTTAAAAGTGTATTGGAAACCTGAGACAGGCGAACGAGTAATTAAGCAACTTGTGCCCATATCAAACAATAAGGATGCTTATATTATTGCGTCTAAATACAAGGATTTAGTAATTAATCTAAGCTGAAATAATCTAGAGAAATCTCTGGACTTCCGCGCCGAACTGTGATACTGTTGTGTACTGCAAAGGAGGTGCTGATATGGCACGGATGAGTTTAGAAGAATTATACCGCGGAGAAGGTGTGGGAGAGAAGTACGGCATTATGGGAGAAGTGATGAAAGACTTCCTCCAAAATGGATGTCCGTCGGAATACGACGAGCGTACTTGGCTGGATATGCTGCTTGTAAAACACGCGCTGATTGCGGCAGAGAAAATGAAAAATGAGGGCGACACGGTGTCGGGTTTGACCGATGATGTGCCGCCCTCTTCTTATGTGGGGTGGAATGAAAATGACAACGCTTGAAGATCTGTACTACGGCAATATCGTTCCGCACGAACACAGTTTTAAGCGCGGGAGTGCTTACAGCGAAGTGTTGAGCTATGTTATTCGGCATCAGGACAGCTTGATACCGACGCTTACGGCTCAGCAAAAAGAAATCTTTGAAAAGCTCAAAGACTGCGAGGCGGAACTGCACGGTATGAATGATCGCGAAGCGTTTATCAGCGGCTTTAAGCTCGCGGCGAGAATCATGACCGAAGTGTTGTGTAAACCGTCAGAGGATTGAATAAGCAGAAACAAGGTCGAGCCGATTTTGCGGTTTGCCTTGCGATTTTCAGTTCTACAAAGCACGATTAAAATCTGCGCCGCAGAAAACAAAGAAAACAGTATTCCCGCAAAAGCGCCGGAATATACACTGTTGGCGCAAAAAACTTGACAGAATTTCCCCGGTATGTTATACTGCAAGTAAAGAAAGCAACCGACAATTGAATACACATATTTTTATTTTGAGTTTCAGACTCGCACTTACATAATCACTGATGCAACTACGCATCGGGATTGAGTGCGGGTCTTTTTGTTTTGCAAAACAGCAGTCCTCTACATAACACGGCGAAAAACCGTGTGAATTTAACAGGAGGAAAAACCAATGAAAGAATCTGTTTACACCGCTTATGAGGATCTGCCACTGTTCCTTAATACCGAAACGGTAGCCAAGCTCCTCGGCATCTCCATCTCAAGCAGCTACGAGCTGATGCACGAGAAAGGGTTTCCGTCGTTGCGTATCGGCTCACGGCTCATCGTACCGAAAGAAAAATTCCGCGCATGGGTCGAAGAAAAGACGGGAGGCAGCATTTGAAATTCACCCGATATCCAAAGCGTGATGCGATCCGGGATTATTTTCCTCTGCCGAATGAACTTTTCAGCTTGGGTCTCAGCACCGGTGAGATTGCAGTGTATGCGTATCTGATGTACTGCGAGGACAGGAAAACATTTCAGTGCCATCCGAGCTACAAAACGATAGGGAAAGCTGTCGGCATGAGCAAAAACACCGTTAGAAAACATGTGGACGGTTTGACCAAAAAACGGTTGATCACAACCGAGCCGACCGCCGTCATTACGAAAAATGGCGAAAAGCGCAACGGCAATTTGCTCTATACCGTCCGCCCGATAGAGGATGCGGTGGAGTATCATTATGAACAACAAATGATTCGTTTGGAAAGCGAAATGCGGCGGCAGGCAGCACTTACAAAACTTGCCGACTACGACCGCAAACACAAACAATCGGCGGTTTAACGGCAGTTTTACGGCTCGTCCGAAAATAAGCAGGAGAAAGCCGAGGGGTTGCACGGCACCCCCTCGGCGGCTCACAGCGGACGGCAACGCCGACCGCATAAGGCTTTGTATGGCTTTTAAGAACGGTTATAAAAGCCTCAATTTAGGGGTTGCGGCGATAAAAACCTCGCTGATTTAGGGGTTGCTGAAATTTCCGCGGATTTTGCTGGATATTGTAAAAAATACGTGGTATTGTGTTGTGCTGCAAGGAGGTGATACCATGGCAAAACGAAGACCGTCAGGCGACGGAATGGTACGCAAGCGCAGTGACGGACGGTGGGAAGGCAGAATCGTTGTCGGCCACAAAAAGAACGGCGATCCGATCCACCGTTATGTGCTTGCCAAAACACAACGGGAGCTGACCGAAAAGCTCCACGACTGCATCGAGATGTACCGCGACGCCGACCTCACCGAAGAATGCAATATGACGCTCGGCGAATGGCTCGACCGATGGATCAATGAATATATGATCTTCACGATTCGCGAGGGCACCTTGAATTCTTACAAAGCGATGATTAAAAATCAAATCAAGCCGTATCTCGGCGACAGACCGCTGTCCGCGCTCACAACACAGGAAATGCAAAAATTCTATAACACCGTCAAAAAGAAAGGGCGGGTGAAGCCCGACAGGCGACACGGCACCGAGCTTGCCGACAGCATGGTGCGCGGTGTTCATATGATGCTGCATGAGGCACTCGATATGGCGGTGGCACAGCGGCTGATCATAAAAAATCCAACGGTCGGTACGACTATCCCAAAAAATAATTATCCGCCCAAGCAGATACTCAATGACGAACAGCTTGAGCGATTCATGCAGCGCATCCGACAGGATGAGCGGTGGTACGATTTCTTTTACACCGAGCTGACCACGGGGATGCGCCGCGGTGAGATCTGCGGACTGAGGTGGGAGGACTTCGACGCGGAAAACGGAAAGCTGAAAATCAGGCGCTCGGTTACGAAAAAGAAAGGCGGCGGACTGAATATCGGCGAAACCAAAACCGAAACGGGAACACGCACGATCATCCTGCCGCCGAGCACAGCGGAACTCTTGCAAAGGCGAAAAGAAACGGCGCTCGGCGAGTGGATATTCCCGAATATCTATGAACCCGAAAAACCGATGCACCCCGACTATGCTTATCACCGATTAAAAACACTGTTAAAACAGGCGGAGCTTCCGCTGATACGTTTTCACGACCTGCGCCACACCTTCGCCACGCATGCGCTGGCGGGCGGTGTGGATGCGAAAACCCTGTCGGGAATTCTCGGGCATACCAACGCCAGCTTCACGCTGGACACCTACACCCATGTGACCACCGATATGCAGAAAAGTGCCTCTGCTATCGTGGGGAGCTTTATGGATGAAATTATGTTAAGCGGAGATGAGTAGTTGAATAAGAAACGTGCAAAAGGCGAAGGTACACTTCGCCTGCGAAAAGACGGGCGGTGGGAAGGCCGCATTGTGACCGATTACCGTGAGGACGGTCGGCCGATCACCAAGAATGTAACCGCAAAAACGAAAACGGAATGCAGTGCAAAGCTGGAAAAGCTGAAAGAGCAGTACGGCCGTCACACGGACAAAATCAAATCGGGTATGTCGTTCGGGGATTGGATCGACTTCTGGTACCGCACTTACAGCAAGAATACCATTCACCTGACAACGCAAATAGAATATGAAAACAGAATTTATAATCACATCATTCCCGATATCGGCAAAATTCCGCTGAATAAGCTGTCGCAGTCTGATCTGCAGCAATTCTATGCACGGGTGAAAAACAGCGGTCGAAAAATCCATGCCGAGACACTGGGACCCGGCCTTTCCAACCGTATGGTGCGTGCCGTTCATGCCAACTGCCGCACAGCTTTACAGCGGGCGGTGCAGGAGGGCTTAATTCGCACCAATCCCGCCGTCGGCTGTAAGCTGCCACCGAAGAAAGCACGGGAGATGCAGGTGCTCACGCAAAATGAAATTATCCGATTTCTGCATCAGGCAAAGGAAGAAGGCTGCTATGAGCGTTTCCTGCTGGAGCTCGGCACGGGGATGCGGCGCGGTGAGATATTGGCACTCAAATGGAGTGACCTGAACTTCGCAACAGGCGAACTGCATATCGAGCGGCAGGTGTATATCATCAGGGCGGAAATAATTATATCGGCACCGAAAACAAAAGCGTCCGTACGCACGGTGATTCTGCCGCCGTCGCTCCTGAAAGCTCTCGGGGCGTATAAGGAAATGGTGGATTCGGAGTGGATGTTCCCGTCACCGACGGATAACGGCAGACCGAGAAATCCGTCATCGGTCAGAACACGGTTACAGCTGATATTGGAACGGGCGGGCTGTAAAAAGGTACGCTTTCATGACCTGCGCCACACCTTTGCGACCATGGCATTGGAACACGGGATGGATGTGAAAACGCTTTCGGCAACCATCGGTCATGTGTCTTCAGCAACCACGCTGGATATCTACAGCCACATCACCGATACCATGCAGCGTCAGGCGGCGGTGCATATCGACCGCAAAATCGGCGGCACGGACGCCCAAATGCCGACGGCTGAGCCGTCGGCAAGGAAAGATACCACCTCGATCGAATTCACGCCGTATAAGCCCAAAATACGCAAGCCCGGGACGGGTTGTGTTACGATGATAAACGACCATCTATACGAGGGGCGGTATACGCCGACCAACGCCTACGGCAAGCGGGAAAGTCACAATATCTACGCGAAAACAAGAGAAGAATGTGAAGAAAAGCTGGCAGAAATGATTGCAGAGGTCAAGGCACAAATCAAGGCGGAAAAAGAAAAAATGACAGGGTGACCGCAAAAGTCACCCTGTCAAAATTTGAGATGCAGTAGGCAAAGAGCTGCCGCAATATTTTTCCTATACTTTTTAGCCTTTTTTAGCGGTTTCCTCTCGATTTTAATTCCTTTCCTAACATCTTGTGCCCCGCATCCCCCATGGGTTGCACACCTGTCTATGGCATTTTATGTGGTCAAAAGTAAAGCCTCGTCGGAGCTGCTCCGGTGAGGGCTTTGTAGTGTCCTTGATGACCATACCCTCCGCCCGATGAAATAACAGAAAATCCACGCCGGGGCCGCCTCACGGCGTGGAATGCTATAATCAAAGAGTAAAGGCTGTGCGGAACTTTGCTGTTGACATTTCAACAACCATGTGGTATAGTCTGACCGTTGAGATTTCAACAAAAGCATTCGTGAGAGAGGAGCGCAGCCATGCAGGAGCGATTTGAGACGTTTACGGTTTTGATCAACCGGATCAGCCGCGACATACGGAGGATAAAAAATCAGGAGATGGCCGTCTATCATCTGCGAAGCGCCCATGTGTCCTGTCTGTACTACATATATTCTCTGGATGGCGTGACCTCGGCGAAGCTGTGCGAGCACTGCGAGGAGGATAAGGCGACCATTTCCCGTGCGTTGGACTATCTGGAGGCCAACGGCTTTGTTCTGCGGGATTCCGACCGCACCAAACGGTACAGAAGCCCTCTGCGCTTGACCGAAAGAGGGCAGGAGACCGGCAAAAGGATAGCGGAGAAAATCGACACCGTCCTTGATACGGTCAGCCGTACCCTCACGGATGAGGAACGGGCGGCATTTTACCGCAGCCTTTCCGCCATCAGCAGAAGCTTGAACGCAATCGCCCAAAGCAGCGGGAAACAGGAGGCTTGAAGAAATTGAAAACAAGGATCATTGTTGATTCCACGGCAGATCTGACCCCCGAGGTCAAGGCGCGGGTCTATACGGTCCCCCTCACCGTTCACTTCGGCCAGGAGGAATACATCGACGGCGTGACCATCGACCACAAGACTTTCTATGAGAAGCTGGTCGAGAGCG
>ENA-OWPN01000114-OWPN01000114.1-human-gut-metagenome-genome-assembly--contig:-NODE-114-length-142122-cov-8.099101_pt1 | contig 142122 bp, 148 predicted proteins | sample MGYA00248266_ERZ651850 | MGnify/ENA primary metagenome ERZ651850 (study PRJEB26924, sample SAMEA4378296) | human gut metagenome | biome: human gut; feature: human-associated habitat; material... | reverse complement strand
AGCCCAGTTATTATCATAGAAGATCAGCTTTTACAGACTTTTCTTCACACACTCGAATTTCGCTTAGCTAATTTATTAACTCGTGAATAATATCACCTTTTCAACTCTTATCCGTTTTATGTTCCAATATTTTTATCGAATCCAAATAATCCTTCTCCACATCACTGAGGGTTCTGGTTTTATATTTTCTGTATTCACTCGTTGCTTTATCAACTGCTTGTTTATGAGTAACACTTCCGTTTCCTTGAAGTAACTGTTCGCCACTCATTGTAAGTATACGATCCAAATGCGCTGCCCAATCGCTCATAGTCATTACCTGTTCCCGCTCTGCCTGGCGTTCCGCAAAATCAAGATACCCTGAAACAAGTTGTCCCATCGCCCGAAGTTCTTTTTCATTCAGATAGTTTTTGGCAATGACAGCCTCCTTTAATGTTGGCTGGTTTCCTGCAAATGTCATAAGTCCCATAAACTCTTTTTCAGCATCCGCTCTGGTATAAATAACTTCTGCTGCAGTTTGTCCATGAATCGCATAGTGAATCTTATTCTGAACCTTTTTAAAGAACTGAATGGATATTTCAGCTTTCGGATCATAATCAATACTTGTAGCATAAATTTCTAAGACTTGCCTGTAAAATACCTTCTCAGAAGCACGTATATCTCTAATACGTTCGAGTAATTCTTTAAAGTAGCCTCCACCACCCAAATTCTTCAGCCGCTCATCGTCCAGCGCAAAACCTTTTCTCATATATTCCTTTAAAATGCCTGTTGCCCATATTCTAAATTGTGTGCCGCGCTTTGACTTCACACGATAACCGACCGAAATAATCACGTCAAGATTATAATAATCTACATCATAAACTTTTCCGTCAGCAGCAGTATAGGCAAATTTTGCCCATACTGATTCTTTAGATAATTCTCCTTCTTTAAAAACATTCCTCACATGCTTGCCTATTACGCTTCTATCTCTTTGAAACAACTCCGCCATCTGATCAATTGACAGCCATACCGTATCTCCATCAAAAGTTGTATCTATCTTTGCCAAACCATCTTCTGTTGTGTAGATAATAATATTTGATTTCCTATTAATATCACCTTGACTATTCACTCAGTTCACCACCTCGCCTTTGCTATGCCTTTCCAAGTTATATTTCTTCTTCAATTCTCCTCGATGATATTTTTTTCCTTCTTTTTTTCTTTTTGGTCAGTTTCGTTGGCTCTGCAGTTTCCAAAAGAAATAATTCGTTAGGCTCTATTTGACGTATATTCTTAAGCCAAGGTCTTTTCTCTTCCTCATCAAATGTACTGTCAATTAACCTAATTATTTGACGTTTTTCCCACAAATTTGACCTTGAAAAACTTTTACGTATTTCAAGCATATCTTCTCGGTTAGCCAGACCATATAATGCATCTAGTAACACTCTTCCTACATATGCGCCTGAATCCCTACGTAAGTTTCTATATTGCTCGATTAAAAACTTTTTGTTTGAAAAGCAATCACTCCCAAAAAGTCTAATATACGAAACCATTAAATATTCGGGAATAAACCTACTTTCTTTTATTTGCTTTGTAAAATATATATTTATTTTTTCAACATCCTCAAGTGTAAAAAACTCTTGATGTTTGATTAATGTATCTATATAGTAAGGTGTTAACTGTAAATATTTATCGATTATAGCTAATATTTCTACTAACATACTATATTTTCGTTGTACAATACAAGCTTTTATAATCTCAATAAATTCTGAAGACTCGACTAAACAATTTATCTTTGCGCTTTCCAAAAGGCCCTCTATATTTAACACTTCTAATCTTTCTTTCTCACTATTTGAAGGTTTTCTAAAATTTGTTGGTACCGTTCCACCATATCCTGCCTTTATTATAAATGGATTTTTTTCGTCCTTCTCTTTTTTTGTTTTGGTATGAACTTCCGTGGCATGCATATACCTATCATTAGGTTCTATTTTTGTCTTGCTCATATTAATTGACAGGCCTTCCTGTCCCAAGCGATCAATCAGAACTGTAAGCCAATAGTGTGCCACACTTGCATTGGGCGCAAAAAATCTATAGTCATCCACATATCTAATAAAGTCTACCCCCATTGAAAGAAGATAGTTGTCAACCCCAATTAAATTAGCCTCTGACAATATTCTACTAGCGTTAGATCCTACAGGTAAACCATAAGAATCACGATTTGACCAAAATAGTAACAATTCATTAATCAAATTTACAATATTACGATTACAATTAATTGATAGTAATGTATTCTGTAGTCGATGTAAATTTAATCGTTCATAGTAATTTGCTATATCACATGAAACTATTAGATTAGCTTTCTTTTGCTTTGCTTTTTCACTTACTCGATTCCTAAAAGCAGTGATGGTGTAATTTTTATTCCACAAATATCCATTGTTAGGATGAAATCTATATGAATACACTCTTTTTTGTGATATAGGAACCCGTGCCTTTTCTATTGTTTCTGCAAGTGTAAGAACAAGCGCTAAATACTTAATAGTATCATGTGGTTGTATTAATGCACATTTTCGAAAACCAAAAGCAATATTTTTAGGCATAAGCATGCAATCTATAGCATTGATTCCCAGTCCTGAAACCGAGCCCGAACGAATGGATCTAATCGTTTCATCATAGATTCGTTTTTTAAACAATTCACTTTTTGATAAAAGATCCACCTCAAATGGACGAGCAAATATATCAGTAAGCCCCTCTTTCATGACATTCCTTATAGCCAATTCAACTGATTTCTCTAAATTCATTATTTTACCACCACATATTTACGTATTTTTTATTAGTTTATATATCTTTCAACTCATTTATTTCGATCAAAAATACTTGATTTTTCCAATTCTTTTCCTCCATACCCAAAAGAACAGTAATCATAATAATCGTTTGCAGTACATCACCAATAATCATTAACACGAATGATTTAAACCATGTGTTGTGGTTCATATTTTTATTACTCTATTTACTTATATTGGTATTTCTGCTCTCGTTTACGGAAAGCATCTTCTCCCCCTTCCATAATTTCACAAATTCCTTCTCTAATAATTTTTTCTTCAATGCAGCCAGTTTTTTTATCCTTTCTAAAAGTGACTTTTCCCTGATTATTACGTTTCAAAACAACAATGCCCTCCGCATCGCCCAACACAGGAATATTAGGATTATGTGTAACAATAATGATTTGTCGCTTACTCTTCATTTTTCTTATAGATTTTACAACAAGCGAATAAATCAAACTATTGTCTAAATCGTCTTCCGGCTGATCAATAATTAATGGATTCTCACCGCTATTCAAAATAAATGCCAAAATAGCTGCACTCTTTTGGCCTGGTGAACCTTCGTTAGCTGCATTTAAAGATTCAGCATATCTAGCCACATCTTTATTGGAATGATCAATAGCCTCCTGCAACCTTTCATACCCTTTTTCTTTCCTTTTGGATCAGACGTGCCTTTCACTTCAAATATAATCGCTTCATCTCTTGGCGATGGTGTTGTCCCTAATTTAAACCCTAACACATCACTGCCTTGTGGTGATGTGTTCCGATTAAATTTACTACGGTATCGGATTCTGGGTACATAATAACTCTGAATATATTCGATATAATCTGCCACAAGAATCTCACAAAAATCTCCTACACGAGTTGCGGGTCCCGGCTTTGCTTGTCCCGTGAAAACATAATCTCTTAAGAATTCTTCCCTGCTTATCCCCGTTCCTTCTCTTTCCATATCCAGAGCATCTAGGTAACGATACTGTTCCCGAAAATGAGCTGCCCACTCATCAAGCACTGCATCATTCTCCGATACCTCAAGGCAACGAACCTGTATTTCCTTTCCGTCTTTTGTCAGCAAACTTTGCTCTTCTCGATACCCATTAATGTACTCCATCTATAATCACCCTTCTCTTGAACATCATCTCAATTACCGAAATTAGATAAATTTCTTCTCAAATTATTATAAATACTACTTATTCATAAAATCATGTCTTAAACATAATACCTATATTTCATGCCTTGTAAATATCTAAAGCAGATCTCCCTTGTTTACCTTTTCCCTTATTAAATCCACCATCGTTTAGTACTCATACAGTCAGAAACTATAATAACAGTGCTGATACTATGGTTTCTAGCTAAATGGCACACTAGGTTAGCACAATATTTCAGGGACATCTATTCGGCAAACACAATATTGGTAAAAACGCTAAAATTAATCAACCTATATCAGCCAAATCTCCTATATAAAATAGTATCATACTCCCCTCGCTATTACCATCTAAAAGATTTCTGCATTTCCGTTTATTTATCCCTATGCAAAATAACATTCTCAACTATCTATTATAATTCACACATCTGATATCTCTCTTTTTCAGCATAGCAAATTATCAACTGCTTATCATAAACATCTATTCTCTTCACTCTAACCTTTACGACATGTTCATCATATTCCCCATTACACACAACTTTTCCCAGCATATCTCTTACATATTGATCGTTCAAGGTAGGTGAATTTTTACACTCCGTCTTTCCTTTTTCCATCCTTGTCCCGCATCTCCATACAATCTTCCCACGCTCCGTTCTACGCCTGAATCCTCCCCCACAATCCCCACATACCAATAAATTACTAAGCAAATATTTGCTGCTATATCGGTTACCACTGCTAATCTGATTGCCGTCAGCTGTTCTGAGCAGTCTGGCTCTATTAAGCATTTCTGCCTGCACTTTATCAAATATTTCCGAAGAAATAATGGCCGGATGACTTCCTTTTACATAATATCTGGTACGCTGTCCTACATTTTTCTTTCGTATACCATTTAGATAATCCTCTGTAAATGTTTTCTGAAGCATCATGTCTCCCTTATATTTCTCATTCTTTAGCATTTGTTGTATTACATTTGCACTCCATACCTCTTTACCTGTAACCGTTTTTATACCATTATCTTCCAAATACTTTTTAATCTGTGAAAATGTGTATCCCCTCAAATATAACTCAAAAATTAATCGTACTACTTTAGCCTGTTCAGGAACAATTACCAATTCCCCTTCCACACACCGATACCCCATAAAATGTTTATAGCTGCTAAATAATCCTTCTTCAGATTTTCTTTTAATACCCCACTGAATATTCTCACTCAAGTTTCTGCTTTCTTCTTGTCCCATTGCTCCTGATAAGGTTATTGCCGCTTCTGCATCCGGATCAAACGAATTCACATTTTCAATTTCAAAATACATTTGAATCCCCCTTTCTTTCAAATATCTCATAATCTGCAATAGCTCTACCGTATTCCTGGATACTCGTTTTGCTGATTTAGTGATTATGTAATCGAATTTCCCCTCTGTTGCACTTTCTAACATATGTTTCAATCCGTTACGGCCCTTTTTCCTTAATCCACTTCTTCCACAATCCCAGAACACCTCTGAAAATACCCAACCTGGATGATCTGATATCTGTTCTGTATAAGCCATAATTTGATGAGCCAAACTGGCTAACTGCGTCTCTTTCTTAGTGCTGACGCGGCAATATGCCGCCACACGCAGCGGTTCCGTATTCTCTTTTTTCACAGGTATATAATATATCTTTTTCACAACACCCCACCTCGTCTCATCCATAAGGAAAAGGCGCGAAAGCCAAAAGCCTTCACGCCTCACCACACGACAACTATCCAATCTCACCTAATCATCATTTAACACTCTTTTGCAACAGGACAATACTTTCCGTATGTGTCGAGTGGGTGATAATGATGTCGAAAAGGTATAACTTCCCTTTGGAGGAAACCATATTTCAACATTCCGTTACTTACTTGTTCCATCCAATTTATCCAATTCCTCTATACTCTCCAAAAAATGACATTCCACAGGGGACAATACATATTCCTGATTTTTTTTATATTTCTCATACTCAGAATGTGCCTTCTCCAATGCCTGCTGATGTGTTACTTTTCCCTTTGTATTTAAGATATCCCGTCTGGTCATCTTTAGATAATCATCTATCGTCTCCAACCAATCTTTCATATACATAGGTTCCTGATTCAAAGCATGTACCTCGGCAATATCCAAATAAGCCGCAACAATTTTATTGAGCGCATCCAGCTCTTTTTCATCCAGATAATTTTTCGCCACTTCTACATCAGACCGTTTTATGCTGTTTCCGCTCCATGAAGTCAATCCCATATTATCCTTATCTGCATCTGCTCTCTGGTAAATCACCTCGGCCGCTGTATGCTTATGCGCGGCCCAATGCATCTTATTCTGAACCTGTTTAAAAAACAAAACAGAGCTTTCCGCCTTGGGATTATAGTCAATACTGGTTGCGTAAATTTCCAAAACCTTTCTCCAAAATACTTTTTCTGAAGAACGAATATCGCGGATACGTGCCAACAATTCATCAAAATAATTTCCACCGCCAAGGTTCTTCAGGCGGTCATCATCAAGAGCAAAGCCCTTTTTCATATATTCTTTTAAAACATTTGTAGCCCAAATTCTGAATTGAGTGCCACGCAAAGATTTAACTCGATAACCAACGGAAATAATAACATCGAGATTATAAAAATCCACATGATATCTTTTTCCGTCGGCTCCAGTTGTTGCAAAATTTGCAACAACTGAATCCCGGCTTAGTTCACCTTCTGAAAAAATATTTTTAATGTGCCGGGATATCGTAGACTTATTCCTTTGGAATAACTCTGCTATTTGATCTAATGATAACCATACAGTCTCATTATCAAAAGTAACTTCAACCTTTGTGACTCCATCTTCCGTCGTATACATTAAAATATTTGATTTTTCCAAGTCTCCTCTTACCTCCTAAAGTCCTCTATATTAAAAAAAATGATATTCATAAGGTGCTTCCATTTGACTGTTTCCACACGCTGCAACAGGACAATGGATTCACAAGCAGTGCAACTTTACTATTATACTCACTATCAAAAATTCTCTTTTATCTCGCCTAGGCAAGAGTTTGACTATCTATTTTACCTACAGTTTCTAACACTACTCGCATTTCCTATTTTTTCTTGCAAGTGCTGCCACTTCCTTACGTTCTTTATCATTTAATTGAAAAATCAAATTATATCTTTTAAATTACTATTAACATATTGAGTTACTTTAATTCCGATACTTGTTAAAGAATCATAGTCTATTAACTCTATCTGAATCAACGTATTTGTTCCTTTCTCCGACAATATATATCCATGTTAGCGTCTCTCTACTTTAATCTTCAATAAACTTCTAACCTTTTGCTAAAATGTTCATCCCCTTTCAGTAATACCAAACAAATATCGATCCAACCAAACAAAAACACATTCTCATATCTATCTGAAATCGCGAAACTCTTTGATTTACTGCGGTTTTCTTGACAGCAAGCAAGCCGTCTCGACATGCGGTGAAAGTTGGGTTTTATACTACATGGCAAAAGAATTTATTATAAAAGTGCGGTGGGTAAGTTTAATCTGTCCATTCACCCCACTTACCCCATTTTAATTAAAATCACCCCTTTAACAAATTTTTCACATAAATTATGTGGTAGATAAATATGAAGCTTTTTTTCATAGGTTATTTACTTACCGACATCAATATTTGTTCAACTTTATTTAAAAGGTAATCCGATGGTTCCTCACCATTTTCCTTCATATATATCATTTTTATTAAATCATTATCATCCAAGCTAATAATTAATTTTGCACTTTCTTTTAAACACCCTAAAGTTGCCTTCTGGGCATTTGAATCAAACCCCTTTCGTGAAATAATGAAAGCCACATTCCTTAGCGCGACAGGGAATAAGTATTTTTCTGTAATATATATTAAGTTTTGTGAAATGTAATCCGAATAATTTTTATATTCAAAGACAACAAATTTTGTATGATAAAATGTTATAAGAAATTTCCAAAACTCCGTTGTCCCTTTTAACGAGCACAACAAATCCATACGGAACATCTCATCATCTGTTTTATGCTGTTCTGAAATTTTAAAAAACTCTGTGTCAAATAGATATTTTATTATTTCTGTGCAAATTTTTTCATACTTCTTATCTGCATTATCCAACCTACCCGATTTACATTTTTCCAGCTTCTCTTGAAAAACTTCTACATAAGATATTGTCTCTTCATCTATTGTAATGTCATTTGTTTCTACTTTTATATTTATTGGTTTTTTTGCTTCTACTTCCAAAGTGGAGTATGGAATGCAACTTGTCAATAATTGCAATAAATCCTTGTTTTCCTCACATAAATATATCAAATTACCTATATCCCATATTTCCACATCAAATCTATCAAAAATATCTCTTTGTGAATCTTCATCGATTTCGCATGGCATGACAATAACAAAAGAGATTTCTTCAGCTCGATTATTAGAAAGCATAATCTGTTTATATTGCAAAATTTGCTTTAAAGCATTATTAAGAATAACCTTTGAATTGTATAAACTTCTGTAAGACTTCACTTCTATAACTATTTTTTTATCTTTTTCCGCAACTATATCTGCTCGCATACTACTTTTAGGCTCGTTGGATATTTTTACTTCTCTTAAAATATTTTTATATCCTTGATAATCTAATAATTTTATTAAAAAGCGCTCTATAAATTCTCTTTCAGTTATATCCCCACTATAACCATCTTTTACTGCATCTTTGGTCGTATATGTATATAAACATTCTGCATCATAAAACCAATCTTCAGATGATTCTAAATTTTGCAGCACACCCAAAGCCTTTATATGTTCTATATTCAACAGTTCAAGGCAACTTTCCTTTTTTAAAAATTGAGCCTCATCACAAATCATAAAATTAAATCGGCTAAAGTTCAATCTGTTTTTAATAACATCTTGATATGTCGTAATTAGAATTTTTTGTTCTTTTAGTTCATGTACATGTGTTGCTATACTCACATCTTCAATCATTTGAAATACTACAGTTTTTATCTGCTCACACAGCATAGACCTCGATGACAAAATTAGTATAGATGCATTATTATTTTTTAATATTGTTTGTATCGCAGCCGCAATAATTACCGTTTTACCAAGCCCTGTTGATATATACATTTTGGCTTTACATTTATCAGATTTGAAAAATTCATATATATTCTCAACCGCCTCTTTTTGATAATATCGAAGATTTTCCATATACGTCACTTCCCTTCTACTGCCATCCTCATGTATCTTTACCTTACTAATTATTATCCCTTATCTGTCCCTATCTAATTGCTTTAATAAGGCGATATGCCGAGATATTCACGTTTTGCTAAAGGGTATGGGTTTTGCCGGATTGTATCTTTTCTCCAACAAAACCCTCATTTTCAAACTCTCCGGCGTTATCCCCGTCCCCCTATCTGCGGAAACTTATCCATCTCACCATCCGCAAAAACACAACTCCATTTTCCCCAAATACTCCCGCAAACCCGCCTAGAATCAAGGTTTTCTCACGAGAAGCGTGACGGTTTCCACATGTGTTGAGGCTGTGAAAAAGATTCCCCAAAGGCGCAGTTTGGCCTTGGCGGAGCCATTATAATTCCTGCCAAAATGGACGCCGAGCTTTTTTTTGACACTCGTTTTGTCCTGTCCTGCTTTTAGATTATACCATAGATTTTTAGATTTGGGGCTGCTCATGGCATCACCAAAAAAGAAATGATTTTGCCAGTAGTAAATACTACCAACAATAAAACCCTTGATGTTGATACTTATCAAGAGCTTTATTCTTCGTAGCATTCAATTTATATTATCTCTTTTTCTTCGACCATTTCACGGGCTTTCATCGCCCATTCTACTTGTTGTTTTGAAATATCATATCCCTTAATATAATCCTCTTGAAAATTTAGATGCCAGAATATACTTGGAGTACAAATATAAACATCTTGGTACTTCACTTTTTCACTTTCTTGGCATTCCAGCATCTTGGAAGCTACATTTCTGATTACACTATGTTCTGGCGTCATATCCAGACAGTCATCAAAAATGAACAAACCATACTGCTTCATCGGCAAGTATCCACCTGCATTTATTTTCGCTATCTTTTTCTGAAATGCCTTTATAGAGTATCCGAAGTCATCCGACTCAGAAATTCCACTTAAAATACCTCCTTCTAATTTCCCTCCACACCTTTCAATCTGCTTTTTTAGCTTGTCAGGATCACTATCCTTATCATAATTCAACTTAGTATAAAGACTTTCGATTTCCTGTTGTTTCGAATTTCTACCTTGTGTCACTTCAATGCCAATTCCGTTTGATTCATCCTGCAAATCTGGCTTATCACTTATTTCCAAATCAAACTGGGTTGAAAACAGACTTTCCAATACTATTTTGGCGTAACATTCATAATAATCTAATTTCGTATGTTCTGGTAAAGGTTTGTTTTTATCCATAATTCCACCCCACTATATCTAAAATTTATATTTTGCCTTTATTTTATCACATATATCGGTATGAAGTATACTACTACAACCTCTGCCAACAATAAAACCCTCAGCCCGCTGTCTGAGGATTTTATTCTTAACAGAGTTTATGTACCCGGCAGGAGCATTCTTTCTGGATCGGCCCCCGCCGTCTTTCAGTCCTCAAAATCCATCCGCTGTGTTATCACAATGCCGGATTGAAACTGTATCTCTATCTTGCTTTCATTGATGACTTTGATTGCCCGCAGCAGTCGCCTTACGAGATCATCATCAAATTCTTTCTTCAGGTATCTCGCTTTTTTCATGTAGGTTTCCATGTCCTGCATCCTCTGGTCGTAGGATTCCGCCAGTTGCTGCTCCCGAACCACCTTAGCTTTTTTCTTCTTCAGCTCCTTAATCTCATCCGCTATGATGCGGTACTCCTTATCGAATACCTCATCCGCGCATTCCGATTTTGCGCTGTCCTCGATGAGCTTCATCATCTTCTGCTGGAGTTCTTCGATCCGCCCGTCATATTCCGTTGGCTCTGCGGCTTTGGAGTAGCTCCCTATGATCCGGATGACATTCTCCCGGAACGCCTGCACAAATTCACCCTGATCCTCCACCACGCTGTCGATGGCTGCCATAATCGCTTCATGCAGGTTTTCTTCCTTTAAGGTTGGGGAATGCCTGCACCGTTTGGAACCGTGCTTTAAACGGTTGTCACAACGCCACACCGCCCGTTTCTGCCCGTATTTTGACCAGACCTGCCTGCGGTATGGCTGCCCGCACTCCGCGCAGACCATGATGTCCGACAGCACATATTTGGCGCTGTATTTGCCTTTGATTTCAGCGCCCTTTTTCCTAGAGGCTGGCCGGTAGATGCTGGCTCTGCGGGCTTTTTCCTCCTGTACCCGGTGGAACAGTTCCTTGGGGATAATCGGTTCATGGTCATCCTCGATATAATACTGCGGCACCAGTCCCCGGTTCATTACCTTTTTCTTGGTCAGGAAGTCCACCGTGTAGGTTTTCTGCAGCAGGGCGTCGCCCATGTACTTCTCGTTGGAGAGCATTTTGTCGATCACCGTTGCCTGCCATTCCGTATGGCCCGTGACCGTGGGAATGCCATCCGCTTCCAGTATCCTTTTAATTCGGTAGCTACTGTTGCCCTCTAAAAAAAGACGGAAGATCCGGCGCACCAGCTCCGCTTCCTCTGGCACGATCACGAGATTTCCGTCTTTATCTTTAGTGTAGCCTAAAAATTTGTTGTGGTTGACGATGACCTTGCCATCTTCAAACCGCCGGACGATTCCCCAGTGGCAGTTCTCACTGATGTTCCGGCTTTCTTCCTGTGCCTGGCTGCTTAAGATGGTAATCAGCAGCTCGCCGCTGCCCTCCAGCGTGTTGATTCCCTCTTTCTCAAAAAACACCGCGATGTTCTTTTCCTTGAGCTTGCGGATATTCATCAGAGAGTCCACTGTGTTTCTGGCAAAGCGGCTGATGGATTTCGTGATGACCATGTCGATTTTTCCTGCCATGCAGTCATCAATCATGGACTGGAAGTCCGCGCGCTTTTTTGTGGATGTGGCGCTTTTCCCATCGTCAGCGTAAATGCCCGCCAGTTTCCAGTTGGGATTGCTCTTGATCTTTTCCGTATAGTAACTTACCTGTGCCTCATAGCTGCTTTCCTGCTGTTCCATCAGGGTACTGACGCGGCAGTAAGCCGCTACCCTCAGAGTTCTCATTTGCGGACGGATGGTCCGGTCATAAGCCGGCATCGCCGGTATGACTGAAATATTTTTCTTTCCTGCTGTTGCCATGTATGTAGTTCCTCCTTCTTCGTTATTAGACTTTGATATCAATGGACAGACCGTTCTGCAGATAGATCCGCAGCCTGCCATCCTCCTCTACAATTATTTTCTGGATGGTTTCCCGGAAAAGCGCCGGATCAAACTCTGTCTGCGGTTCCCTGTCCTCCAGTGCCGCTTTCAGTTTTTCTGTCTTGTACCTGCCGTCATCAATGGCCGCAGCCTGATACTGCGCCCTTGCCCGGTCAAATACCAGCCGCCTGAGCCCATCCGCTGTATATTGCCCGGTTTCCAGACATTCCTGTATCTGTCCGGCCAGCAGCCTGCTTGCGGCATTTTCCGTTTCCGGCTTTGATGCCATGCTCCGCTCCAGCAGGGCCGGGGCAGCGATGACATGATTGACTGCCGCAAGGAACGCATTTTCTATCTGTTCTTCTTTCAGGAAAATGTTGCGGCAGCGCACCCGGTTCCCTTTGATGTAATGCTTGCACTTCCAGCGCACGGTTTCTCCCGGCTGGTTACAGTGTTCCACATATTTCCGGTAGGGCTGGCCGCAGATTCCGCAGACCATGACCTCGCCAAACAGGCTTTTGTTGGCGTAGCTGTTCAGCTGCGCGATACGGCCAAGACTCTCTGCCTTTTCCCTGCGGCGCTTTTGCACCTGCTCAAAAATCCCTGCGTCAATCAGCGGGGGATAGAAATCGTCACCCTTGTATTTCTGGTTCTCCAGAATCTTCCCTACCGATCCATGATTCCAGGAGGGCTTATGGCTGGCATTTAAGACACCCTGCTCCGTAAGGGTTCTGGCGATCCGGTAGGTGGAAACCCCGTTTAAATAGTCATCAAAAATTTTCTTTATCATCTGTGCGGTTTCAGGTATGATTTCTGCTTTCCCGTCTGTAATCCGGTAGCCAAGTGGCATATGTCGCTGCATGGTTACTCCACCGCCTTTCCATAGGTTTCGTTCAGTTCCAGACCATTTTTCAGCTTAAATTCCAGCCGTCCCGGATAAACCGTTACCTGAGAAATAATCATCAGGAAAAGTTCTTCGTCAAATTCCTCTATAATAGTTGGCCGGTTTCGGAATACCGTCAGCAGGTATTCTGTCTGGGCGATTTCCTGTTCAAACACTTTCTGCTCCTTGAGCCGCTGTTGCCTGCGGTTTGACGCTTCCAGCTCTGCGTCAATCCGGTTACGCTGTTCTATAAAAACAGCAGAGCCAATGTCGCCGCCCGCAAGGACTTTCCGCAACATATGGCTCTGCTTCTTTAATTCCTGTATTTTTTGTTCCAGTTCCCCGATTTCCTGTTCCTGCGCCGGATCGCCCGGCACCGCCTTTAAAACTGCCAGCAGGGGAAGCAGGATTTCTTCGTAATTGCTGGCCAGCCGGTTCCAGAGTGTGAGGAACGTCTGTCTGATGACATCCTCCCTGATCGGCTTCTGCCTGCATTTTGTAATATCCGTGATGTGCTGGTGGCAGCTCCACTGGATTTTTTCATACGGTTTCCCAATGTAAATCTTCTGTCTGCGGAACGCAGCCCCGCATTCCCCGCAGATGATCCGGCTGCTGAATGCATACCGGTTCTGGTAGACAGCCACATCATCCCTGCACTGTTTCTGTCTGCGGTATTCATAAAGCTGGCGTACTGCCTGTGCTTCTTCTCTGGTGATGATTGGCTCATGGTTATCGGTGATCAGGTACTGCGGCAGCTCTCCCCGATTGGTTTTCCTTGTAAACGGAACTCCCTCTGTTGCATAGGACTTCTGCAGAAGCAGGTCCCCCTCATATACTGGGTTCTTCAAAATACCTTTGACCACACCTTCCTGCCATTGCTTTGCATTCCTTATGGTGGGGATACCCTCCTTCTGCAGTTCCTTTGCGATCACATAGGAACCCTTCCCGGACAGGTATTCTTCAAAAATTCGCCGGACAACCGCTGCTTCTTCCGGCTGAATAACCAGCTCTCCGTTTTCATCGTTTACATAACCGTATGCCGGATCGCTTATCGTATAGGTTCCGTTCTGGAACCTGCGGACGATTGCCCATTTATTATTGGTTGAAATACTCTCGGATTCTCCCTGCGCAATGGAGCTTAGAATTGTTAATAGCTGTTCGCTCTTTTCCGACAGGGTGTTGACCCGCTCCTTTTCAAAGTAAACGCCGATGCCAAGCTCTTTGAGCTGGCGGATGGCGCGGATGCTGTCCACAGTGTTTCTTGCAAACCGGGTAACGGACTTGGTAAGGATCAGATCAATCTTTCCCAGCCTGCAGTCCCGCATCATGTTCTGGAATTCATCGCGGTGCGTTACCTTCGTCCCGCTCCGCGCTTCGTCCGCGTAAATGCCGACGCATACCCAGCCGTCTTTTTCATCAATCAGGCGGGTATAATACTGTACCTGCGATTCGAAGGAGTTCTTCTGCTCCGCGGTTCCCGTGCTGACACGGCAGTAAGCGCATACCCGTATGATGGGGGTTGTTTCCTGTGTGTGGCGCTGACTGACAGGTTCAATTTTCGTGATTTTCTTTCCCATGTCTTTCTCCTTTCTGAGAATCGGCTTCTCCTGTTAGCACCACACAATACCACACCTTTTTCCAGATAGCTAGTGTTTTTACGCATATACTTCGGAAAGCTCCGGCGAAAAAGATTCACGGTTTAAGGCATCGATTTTCTCATATTCCTCCGGCTGCAGAAAGCCGTTTTTCAGCATCAGATCCAGCAGCTTTACTGCCAGTTTATACTGCATTTCCCTCGTTTCTTTTTTTGCTCCCATACAAATCCTCCTATAAGCTGGGACAGCTATTCCCTTCACCCAGACACGTTCCGATGAACCGCTGGAATGAAAAATCCAGTTTTCCCTCCATCGGGGAATAGACAGTAATGCCTCTCTGCCGAAGCTGCTCCAGATATTCCATTACCCTGCAGGTATCCCTGCCAATACGGGAAATATTCTGAACGAGCAGTACATCCACGTTTCCCGCCTGCGCCGCTTCCGTGACGCGTTTCAGTCCGGGACGGTTAAGCTCCATCCCGGACGCCAGATCCTCCGAACATCCGACCACAGGAAAACCCATCTGGTCGGCATAATCCATCAAAAGTTTTCGCTGCTCCTTGATTGCTCCGTGGGTGTCCTCCGGCGCATCAATGCGGCAGTAGACCCATGCTCTCTTTTCCTGATTCAATACTTTTTCCTCCTGACTTATAGATTTACATACATCTGCTATGCGGACACTGTCTGCTCCATACCGAGACTGACCGCCAGCGCCTGATCCACAAACTGCAGTTCCTCCGGTTCCAGCCGTCCTATGTATTCCCGAAGACGGGACCGGTCAATGGTCCGTACCTGTTCCAGCAGCACCATAGAATCCCGCCGAAGCCCGTAATTACCGGACAGCCGCACATGGGTGGGAAGAGGATGTTTGGAATGGCTAGTGGTTATGGCCGCCACAATGACGGTAGGGCTATAACGGTTTCCAATGTTGTTCTGGATAATCAGCACAGGACGCACTCCACCCTGCTCTGATCCAATGACCGGGGTCAGATCTGCATAGTAGACATCCCCTTTCTTAATCTGCATCATAAAATCCTCCCTCATCCCATAAAAAGTTCCATAATGGTAACCATTCGATCTTCTTCACTAAAATATTCCTCCGATGCCGCTCTGTCCACGGCAAGGATTTCTCCCGGTTCCTTATCCCCCATCTGTATCGGCGCCAGATACCCGATCAGCTCCTGGCACAGTTTCTGGTTGGGGCAGGTATCAAGGAATCCCCCGACGGTATCCACAATCAGGCGGTCCAGAACATCCGTTATCACCATCTTCTGGGCATCTTCAAAATGGCTGCCTATAAAATTAGCCAGATTCTCCGGCGTGGTGGAAATCAGGTACTCTTGTCTTACCCCTCCATCCAGCGGGTACAGATATGCATACCCCATTCCATCCGTATCCAGAATTTTTTTGACCATGTCATACGTTTCCTGTTCCATCGTTTCTGCTCCTTTTCTTTTTTTGGCTTTCATGCCACAAGGACGGCGGCAGATCAGATTCGCTTTTAAATATCTGCCGCCGTAGTTTCTAACATGAAAATATAAAACTTGTTCTTCATTTTCATCTGCTCCTATTTGACACTACTTCCCGGAGCAGAGTACCGTGTGGTACCCTATGGGCAGCGGCTACAGACCGGCTCTGGCTAAAAGCCGTCATGGGATTCTCACCCCTCCGAGGTTCTCCCGGAGCCGCCCTCATTGCGTGATCCCCTTCAGGGGGCTGTGACTGGACGGAAGTATCATTATAGGCTGTTCAGGTCATTGCAAGGCGGCCTGCCATGAGCCGCTTTGGGACGGACATTTCCCGCTCGGCACCTTCGATGCTATCGTTTTTGACAGAAGTTTTATCTCCTGCAGGTGGTCCTGGCGTATCCTCCGGGTCGCTTTTCCCTTCCGGGCTGAACAGCTAACGTATCTGTATCGCTGGATATGACCGCCTGACGGCGGTATTTTTCAAGGAACAGCAGAGGGAGAAATATTCCCTCTCACTTACTTCCACGTTGGGAGAGAAGTTTGAGAACCAAAAAATCAAAATTTCTTAAAAATTTTTCTGTAATTCTTTTCTCAGCTTCTCCAATATCCGCTGGCGGCGCTTATTGACTGCTTTCTGTGAAAGCTGAAACTCCGCTGCCAGCTCCCTCTCGGTCCGCTGCTCAAAATAGAGCTGTTCCATCAAATACCGCTCATCTTCAGAGAGAAGAGAAAGAGCTTTATGTAGCTGCTGGATTTCCATGTTCCGTATCACCACATCCTCTGTGCTGACAGCTTCCTCACGGAACTGAACTTCCTGCTCCAGCAGCCGTTCATAGGAATCCTCACGGCTGGGGATGACCTTCACGGTTTGATTCTCCTGATCCACGACGGTCTGCTCCGCCTTGAGGTCATATTCCTGATACTGCATTTTTCTTTCTGTGGTTCTAAGCACAGCGATGACTTCCTCGCTGGCCTCCGGATACAGTTTTCTGAAATCCGGAATTCGATATGGCTTTGCCATAGGCTTGTCCTCCTTCATTTTCGTTTGGGTTTGAAAACGAAGGACAAGCGGTGGGCTGCGGCATCGCCTTTCCGGTTCTTTAGAACAGAAAAGAACGTCCACTTTTGGCGTAATGCCTTTGTGGGCGTTCTTTTTTCTTTCGTGTCTTACATGGTCTGTCAGTTCGTCTTTAAGACCGTACTGGACCATTTCCAGAACTGCAATTTTTTTGGCTGGCCACCATCCAGCCTGTTTTTCTTATCTGTGGTTAAGTGTCGCTGCTACGAATGAGCAGCGGTGCGTCGGAATTCCAGCGCATAAAAATAACCCTCCAAACTCCAAAACGGAGCTTGAAGGGTCACTATATGGACATGAAAACACCACCCGTCAAGATACCGTTTTTTTTTGGCGGGCGTACTGCTTGCCAAAAAAAATGATATCTTATAAAAGGGAAATCCTGGGGAAATATTCGGGAGAAAACAGGGAAGAATATCGGGATATTTCGACAGAAAAAAACAGCCGCGGCAAACGCTACGACTGTTGATCTTCTGGTGAGAACTGATATCCAATTCCCCACACATTTTTGATGTACTCTGCTCCGGCAGGTGTCAGTTTCCTGCGGAGAGTCTTGATATGCGCCTTAACCAACTCATCTATGTTATATCCATTGCTTTCATTCCAGACAAGGCTGTATAACTGCTCCCGGCTCAGAACCTGTCCAGCATGGCTGGCAAGAGTAAACAGCAGTTCAAACTCTTTTCGCGTCAGATTCAGTGACTCCCCCTTTAAGGTTGCCTGATGGCGAACCGGATCAATAACTAAATCCATCCCAAAAGCCAGTGTATAACTTCGACTCTCTGTCGTATGTAAAGCGGCATAGAGTTCCATCAGCGACTGGGCATGGGCAAGGCATTCTTCTAATTCATATGGCTTATGCAGGTAAGCGTTTGCTCCTGCTCTCAAAGCAGATACTTTATCCCTTGTATCTGTTTTTGCAGACAGTACAAGAATCGGCACAGGTTTTGCCTGCCGGATAGCCTGCAGCAACTCTACACCATTCGTTTCTGACAGAAGGATATCCATAATAACCAGACAAAAGTGTTGCTTCGTGAACAGCTCGAAGCCCTCACGCACCGAAGTGGCATAATACGCATCTGTCGTTTCACTTTGTATCGCATATTTAATTTCTTTGCAGACGGCCAGATCGTCATCTATGATCAGCACCTTTTTCTTCATCGGAGTACGCCTCCTTTCTCGCAAATGATGTCCGCTTGACATAGCTCACAACATCTGTATAACTCAACAGGCAAATAAATCAAATGGTTTTGAAATGGAACCAGTATAAACTTTTTACCTGTATTTCCTTTGATTCACAATGCTCATCCAACAACAATAGTCTTGATCCAACTTTCAATTTCATCTTGCGTGGTACACAAGCTGTTCTCATCGAAGCGAACATTCAATCCGTCCCGAACTCGGGAATTGGGGCAAGCCTTCTTGAAATCCGCAAAGGTATGACCGATCCATCCGCCATTGGTGGCAAAGGGGTAAATGGTTTTGCCGGACAAATCATTTTCATGTAGAAAAGTTTTCATCGCCGGAGCGAACGTGTACCACCAGACAGGAGTTCCCAAAATAATTTGGTCATAGGTCGTAATATCCGCTTTTAATGGTAGAATCTCTGGCATAAAGCCGGAATTTACCTCTCTCTGCCCCTGATTCACAACCGAATTATAATCGCCTTCATACGGAAAAGCTGTTTTAATTTCTTCCAGATCACTGCCGGTTTCCTGCTGAATCATCTCTGCTATTTTTCTGGTATTTCCACCATAGGAATAAAATAAAATTAGTGTTTTCATAGGTTCCCTCCATCAGTCGGCATAGACTTCTTTTGCCATGCGAAACGCTGCCCACGCCTTGGGCCAGCCTGCATAAAATGCAGCGTGAGTCAAAATTTCTGCCATTTCCCCGGCAGTAACGCCATTCTTCTTTGCGGTTTCCAAGTGGTACTGAAAAGAGCTGTCCACCAGCCCCTGTGCCATCAGGGAAACCACGGTCACAATACTGCGGTCACGCAGGGAAAGTTCCTGCTCCCGGCTCCACACCTGACCGAATAATACGTCATCGTTCAGTTCTGCAAATTTGGGAGCAAATTCTCCCAGCGTATCCCGCCCTGCTGTCTGTTTTGCCATTTCATTTCCTCCATTCTATTTTGCTAATTGAATATTAACTTCTTCCGGATTTCCAAGTGAATCAAAAACCGACAAATCGCTTATAATATGTCCTAAGATCATCAATCCTTCCGGGGCTTTCTCCGGCTTGTCAAAATACAGCGCAAATAGGTCGCCCGGTGTCCAGAACGCCAGATCGCCCACAGTATAGCCAGTCTGTAAATCCTCCCTATGCGTCAACGGCTTCTCCAAAGCGCCATAATACTCATGCTCTCCCATACGTGTCATAGAAAGTGTAACAGGGAGCATCGTTTTAAACTCCTGCGCCGCCTCGCTGTCGTTAAGTACCGCATCTATTTTTGTCCCGCCAATCGTAATGACAATCCGATTTTCTTCCTGTACGGCTGTTTCAGCCAGCTTTACGTCAACCGTGTTCAGCCAGTTGCTTAATTCCTTGTTCAAATCTGCTTCTTCATAAGAAGAAACATGAGATAGGCCAAGACTGTTTTTGATTTCGGCATTTCTTATTTGGCTGCGGATGTCTGTTTCATAGTTACCCTCATTATTGTTATAAGTCCAGAAAGGTGCGACGGTTTTCCCTCCAAAATCATTTGCCGCCAGATAACTTGCAACCGGAGGTGCAAGTGTCTCCGACCATACCGGGCCGCCGACTAAAACAATGTCATAGCCAGACAGATCGGGCATTTCTCCCACAAGCTCCGGCAGTTTACCCGACTCCAATTCCTCCTTGGCACGGTCGGATGCCTCATACATATCCTCTGAATAGGCTTTCACCGGTACAAGTTCAAACAGATCGCCGCCTGTTTTCTTCTGTAGACGCTCTGCAATGCCTTTTGTGTTCCCCGAATAGGAGTAATAGACAATTAACACGTTGGTATCTGCACCATCCGCTGTGTTTTCGACAGATTTCTCTTTTTCCGTCACACTTTCAATCTGTACGGATTCCGTGGATGAGGAAACACTGCTTTGTGTACTCCCATTTTTACTACTGCACGCACCCATTGTAAACATCAACAGTAATGCAAAAACCAGCATCATAATTTTCTTCATTTATCATTTTCCTCCTTCCTAAATCACCCTGATTAGTCAATCCGCGCCCACACACTGCCTGACTATGGTTACACTTGCCAATCCGATGATTACCGCCATATAGTCAATGCTGGTGCCTACTTTAACTTACTGTAATCTTCATCGGACACTGCTTCCAGCCACTCGTTGGATGCACTCTCAGCAGGAACCTCTACCGCCAAATGAGCAAACCAGCTATCAGGAGCCGCACCGTGCCAATGCTTGACCTCCGGCGGAATATTGACTACATCTCCGGGGTGAAGCTCCTGTGCAGGCTTTCCCCACTCCTGATAATAGCCGCGTCCTGCGGTGCAGAGTAAAATCTGTCCGCCGCCGCTCTTGGCATGGTGGATGTGCCAGTTATTACGGCATCCCGGCTCAAAAGTCACATTACCGATAACCACCTGCTGGGTTGAGAGCATATTTAAGTAGCTCTGTCCAACAAAATATTTTGCAAATGCTTCGTTCTTTTCCCCTGTTGGAAATACACTGATTTTTTCTAAGTTCATGTTAAAGTCCTCCTGAAATTTTTTGAGTATCATTTCTTGTTACCTATCCATTGGATTCTCTTTTCTGTATCATCTTCCTGACATACTGTGCCGTAGAAGAACCTTCACATTGGATAAAATCTTCCGGCGTACCTTCAAACAAAATCTTTCCACCTTTGTTGCCGCCTTCCGGCCCCATTTCTATAATCCAGTCAGCCGATGTAATCAGGCTGGGGCGATGTTCAATCATAACAACGGTATTTCCCTGCTCCACCAGCCGCTTAAAGAGTACAAGGAGCTTCTTTGCATCCTGTTCATGCAGACCGGCAGATGGTTCGTCCACCACATACAACTGTCCCTGTTTGTGCAATTCATCAGCCAATTTTAACCGCTGATTCTCACCGCCCGACATAGAGCTGGTAGACTGCCCCAGAGTCATATATCCAAGACCTACATCCCGGAGCGCGGTTAATCGCTCCTGTATCTTTTTCTGTGGAAAAAACTCCAATGCCTGATTAACCGTAAGCGCCATAACGGCCTCTATATTCTTTCCATGCCATGTGTAAGAGAGTGCTTCTGCATTATAGCGATGTCCCCGGCATTCTTCACACAGGATAGCCACCGGGTCTGCAAATGCAACATCCGGTGTGATTTCTCCTTTTCCCTTACAAACCGGGCAAGCTCCCTTAGAATTGAAGCTGAACCATTGTGGACTGACTCCGTTTTCTTTGGCAAACAGTTTTCGGATTTCATCCAACACACCCGTATAGCTGGCAGGCGTGGAACGGGAGGAGATACCAATCGCTTTCTGGTCGATTACAATAGCGTCCGGGTATCTTGAAACAAGTTCCTGACGGATCAGGCTGCTTTTCCCGGAGCCTGCCACGCCGCACACCGCTGTCAAAACACCTTTAGGGATTCTGACAGAAACATTTTTCAGGTTATGTAGTGTCGCACCCGTGATTTCAAATGCTTCTTTCCAGCTTTCCGGCTGTGTATTGACCGCCAGCGAATCCCGCCACAGATTGGCGGTATAAGTGTCCGCTTTTTTCAGCTCGGATAAACTGCCCTGAAAAACAATCTTACCGCCATCTGCCCCCGCATCCGTACCAAGTTCAATGATCTCGTCTGCCAGTTCCATCATTTGGCGGCTATGCTCCACCACAAGAACCGTGTTATGACGATTCCGCAGGCGAAGTAGCAGCTTTCCAATTTGCTCCGCATCCGATGGATGTAATCCTGCTGTCGGTTCATCAAAAATGTATGTTAGGTTACTCAAACTGCTTCCTAAATGGCGTACCATTTTAAGCCTTTGCGCCTCACCGCCAGAAAGTGTATCCGTCCGGCGAGAAAGACTCAGATACCCAAGACCAACCTCGATCATACTGTTGAGGCTGTTTTCAATTTGATGTGCAATAGAACTACCAACTGGATTGTGAATTTCCCCCAGTATCGGAAGCAATTCGCTGACTTGCATATCATAAAAATCCGCAATATTATATCCGTTAATCTTCGATGCAAGCGCCTTTGGATTTAATCCGGTTCCCTTGCAGGTCGGACAGGCACCTTTTGTTAAAAAGCGATTGAGTTCATCCTGCACCTTGCGGTTTAATCTGGAAACATCACGGTTTAAGTACAAACGCTTAAAGCGGGGGATAACACCTTCATATTCCAGCATGGAAACGGAACCTGTCTGATTGCTGGTAAACGGCATTTTCAAGGGTTGCACCGGACCATAGCGAAGGATATTTTGTTCTTCCTCTGAAAAATTTTTTAGCTTTTTATCTGCATCAAGGAGAGGGCACTCCCGATAAAGCCAGCCCTGCCAACTGCCATCGAAGAACAATGAGAAACGGATTGCTCCTTCCCGAATGCTTTTATCCATATCAAAAAACGCATCTTCGTCTAACTGCATCTGTTCACCCAGTCCGCTGCAGTCCGGACACATTCCCAGCGGATGATTAAAAGAATACGTTGTGGCACCACCGGCACTTGGAACACCTACACGGGAAAATAAAAGCCGGATGAGTGGGGCTATATCTGTTGCCGTACCTACGGTGGACCGGGCGTTCCCGCCAATCGGCTTTTGATCCACAATCACAACCGGCGTCAAATTTTGAATAGAATCTACTTCCGGCCGCTCATAACGAGGCATTCGGTTACGCAGATAGGCAGGGTAGGATGCCTGCCACTGGCGGCTGCTTTCCGCTGCGATTGTATCAAAGGCCAGGGAACTTTTCCCTGACCCTGATACGCCTGCCAATACCACCAGCTTTTCTTTTGGAATACGGACACTCACCTGTTTAAGGTTATTTTCGGATGCCCCGACAATTTCAATGTATTGATCAGTCATGGATCTTCCAGCCATTGAGCCATTTGGCTGTTTCGGCTGCACTGTGGTCGATAATTTCGCTGTGTCCCAGATCAAGGCCGCCGATTGCAGACATTTCTTCCTCGCTCAGTGTAAAATCCCAGATATTTAAGTTTTCTTCAATACGCTCTTTGTGCGTGGATTTCGGAATAACGATGACACCTCTCTGGACGTTCCAGCGCAATACCACCTGCGCCACACTCTTTCCGTATTTTTCTGCAATGGCAGTCAGCTTTTCATTGGTAAAAATACCATGCTTTCCTTCCGCGAGAGGTCCCCATGCCTCCGGCTGAACCTCAAATTCCTTCATGGTTTCTAAAGCGCTGTCCTGTGCGAAAAACGGATGCAGCTCCACCTGATTTACCATAGGCTTGATTCTTGCGTTCACACAAAGATCTGCCAAACGCTCCGGATAGAAGTTGCAGACACCAATCGCTCTAATTTTTCCAGCTTCATAGAGTTCTTCCATCGCACGCCATGAACCGTAATAGTCGCTCATCGGCTGATGAATCAGGTACAAATCCAGATAGTCCAGCCCCAGCTTATCCAATGAAGTCTGGAATGCTTTTTTTGCATTCTCATATCCGGCATCTTGAATCCATAATTTTGTGGTAATAAACAGTTCTTCACGGGGAACGCCGCTCTTTTTGATTGCCGCACCAACTGCTTCCTCGTTAAAATATGCCGCGGCTGTGTCGATCAGGCGATACCCTGTTCCAATCGCATCTAAAACAGCCCGTTCACATATATCTGCCTCCGGCACCTGAAATACGCCAAAGCCTTCCATCGGCATTTTGACTCCATTTTTTAAAGTTGCATATTCCATGACATTTTCCTCCTGTTTTTTATTTTCCTGATTTCACAATATAACGCAGCCACACGCTGCCTCCATCCTTAACCTCGGCATCCTGCAGTTCAAATCCAACGGGCCTATCTTCTGCAAGTCCACCCCTTGTAGCAAAAAGTGCCGGAGTATCAGATGAGCCATCCGCTGCCGGTGCAATCACAACGCTGATCTCATCGCACATTCCCGCCTGAATAAACGACCAGTTCAACACGCCGCCTCCGCCCAGCATCAATGTTTCAATGCCGAATAAGGTTTTCAGCTTTTCCATCGCAAGGGCATAGTCCAGAGAATCCTCTCCTGCAATGATATAGGAAATACCCAGCTTACGCAGAAACGCCCTATAAGCGTTGCTGGCCTTGCCCGTCAGCACTTCCAGAACATGAGCATGGGTATCAATGTACGTCAGGTTGCAGTTTTTCCATCCAAGTTTACCGGAAGGATCAACCGACACATAGTACATCCCAGCATCCGGCTGGGCTACAAAGTCACCCTCCGGCACAGTTTCCGCATTTTCGTCCAGATCCGGCTTTTCGTAAAAGGTAAAGTTGTCATCCGTGGTAACTCTGCCGGAGAGCCACCCCTGATGTTTATAATAGGGATTGCTTCCAAAAGAAATGTTATAAAAGACATTTCCTGCTGTTTCTCCCTCTGGTGTTTCCATAAAAGTCCCCATGATTTTCCCATCCAGAGAGATCATCATGTGGCAAAAAATATAAGGTCTATTCATTGTAATAACTCCTTTCAAACCGTTTCTTGTGGTTTCAACGAACCATAAAAATATGAGGCTGTGGCTCCACCGTCTATCAGAAAATCTGCACCCGTGATGAAAGCCCCTCTGTCGCTCATCAGCAGTTCCGCTACGTTTGCCACCTCATCGGCAGTACCAGGGCGGCCAGCAGGACACTTGGCAAACATATTTTTATAAAAATCGCCACGCGGACCGTTGAACTCGTCAATCGCCAGCGGCGTTACGATAATGCCGGGGGAAATGGAGTTGAGTCTGGCTCCCCGCTGCCCCCATTTGACCGCCTCCGCCATCACTCGCTTCACATTGCACCGCTTGGCCAGTTGATAGGCATGGAGTGTGTCCCGAATGTGTTTCGGCTGAAGCAGTGGCAGGGAGAGCAGTTCCTCCGCAGGAGTGCAGGCCAGCAGTTCATCTTCCTCCGGTGTCAGGGCGGGCATACGATATCCTGACTGACTGGAAATGGTAACGCCCACACCTCCGGGAGCGATGATCTTACCCACTTCTTCCAACAGCACAGCAGTGCCGTAGAGATCAACCTTCAAAATGACTTCAATGGGCGCCTGACTTGGTGAAACACCCGCCGCATTCACAAGCATTTTGATTTCGCCATATTCCTGAGCTTTCGTTATGAAACTCAAAATAGACTCATGGGAGGATAAATCCATTTCCATTGGCTCTGCATCAAAACCCGCGTCATTCATGATTTTAACAATGGCACGAGCATTTCCTATTTCCTTATCGCCTACCATAATTTTCATCCCGTAGCCCATTCTGCGGGCAATTGCCATGCCAATCTGTCCGGCTCCCGTCCAGAGCATAACTTCTTTTTTCATTACATTACCTCCCATCTTGCGTCACATTAGTTTTGAGGGACATTTCCGCGAATGGCTTCCAGCAGCATTGCTTCGATTTTTTCCACCGTGAAAGTTGTATAGATGGAGGGCTGCTCGCCAACCAGTGCAATCATTTCACGAAGCTCTGCCAGATTTTCGTCCCGATATGCAACCTCATTCAGATAAGTAGGAAAGTCGAAGGAACGATACAGCGCAAACAGTGCGTTTATGCCGTCCTCCAAAATTTTTTCGTCCCTGCTCTCTGCGGTATCAATGCCAAACACATTTTGGAAGTAATCTTTTACCACCTGCTGTCCCTGATAAATATGTTTTACCCAATAAGGGAACAAAACCGTGATGGCGTGCTTATAACCAACGCCGCAGTAATTTTGAAGGATGCTCTGGATCGGATACATACTCCAATCCCCGCTCTTTCCCATAAAGGTAAGCCCGCTAACATTGAGCGCACTGGAAATCATCAGATTCGTCCGCACTTCCCGGTCATTCGGGTTTTGAACCAGCTTCTTTAAGTTGGTACGAATGGTGTTCATTAAAAGCAGTGCGGCACTTTCCGCCAGTTCGGAACGCTCAAGTCCCAGATATGCCATAGACACCTGAACAAATGCGGTCAATTGTCCCTCCACCATAGCCGGAACGGGCAGGGACATGACATAAGCGGGGTTCAGCCATGCAAACCGGGGATACACCTCGGAAAGACCGGCCTGTTCCCCTGTTTCCTCGTTGGTAATCTGTGTCGAACCATTCATATCGGAACCGGAGGAGGGAAAGGTGGGTATCGTACCAACAGGCAGTGCCTCCTTCGCATCCGGTGACTGAGCATAGGTCAGATATTCCCAGATATCGGCAGGCTGGCTGACACCGAATGCAATCGTTTTTGCAATATCCATGCAGGCTCCGCCGCCAATTCCCAGAACAACATCAATATGCTCCTTCCGGCATAGCTTAATGCCTTCCCTCACTGCCTTCAAAGAAGGTTTCCGGTTTCCTTTCATTTCGTATCGAATCAGACCAGCCTGATCCAACGCATCGGCAAAGGGTTCGTAATGACCATTCTTAACGAAACTTTCGCCTCCCAATATCAGGAGAACACGGTTTCCATATTCCTTGATTTGTTTGATAACCTCATCCCGTTTGCTTTCACCGCAAAACAATTTAACGGGATTATAATAAATAAAATCGTCCATGTTTCCCCCTTACAGAGCCTTGCCCATCTGTCTTGCCTGCTCCAGATACGGAGTGCTGTTTACATCGCCCTTTGCGCCTACGCCGCAGGCTTTGAGTATGCCGCCTTCTTTTAAGTTCTCAAAGCAAGCCAGGAAATCACGGAAACAGGATGTCATGGTTTCCATATAGTCCTCTGTGGGTGCGGCTCCTGCCGTAATGAGATAGGCGGTTTTATCCTTGACCTCAAATTCTCTCGCATAAAACCGGTCAATGGCCGTTTTCATCTGTGCCGTGAAGCTGTAAAAATAGACCGGGGAGGCAAGCACCAGCACATCAGCCGCAATTACCTTTTGGATAATTTCTTCAAAATCGTCTCTATCAGTGTAAACACACTCGTTTTTTCCGCTGTTCCGGCAATAATCACAGCCAAGGCATGGATGAATGTTTTTCCATGCCAGCGCGATTTTCTCACCGGTATGTCCGGCTTCGACAGCTCCCTGTAAAAACGCCTCTGCCAGCAAGTCTGTATTTCCTCCTATACGGGGGCTTCCTTCTAAAATGATTACTTTTTTGCTCATAGTTGTTATTCCACCTTCGTTTCAGACCTACTTTCCGCTGAACACCGGGAAAGCACTGAACTCGCCATAATCTTTTAATGGCTTCATGTTTTTTAATACTTCCATATCCTGCTCTGAAATGATAAAATCCACATTTGCATTGTCCTGCATATGTTCCGGATTTGCTGTTTTGGGAAGAGGTAATGCACCTAACTGCAAATCATAGCGGAGGCAGAGCTGCGGAATCGTTACCTGATACTTTTCTGCCATTTTCTTTACTTCTTCACTTTTCAGGATTTCCCCATGTGCCACCGGAGAATAAGCTTCTACCAAAATATTGTTTGTATGGCAATATTCCATCAGTTCGGCAGGCGTATTACCGATATGTACTAACAACTGGTTTACCATAGGTTTTACTGTGCAGGACGAAATAATATTTTCAATATCCGCTTCCTTAAAATTGGATACGCCGATTGCTCGAAGTTTTCCGGCTTTGTAGGCATCTTCCAGCGCCCTCCACGCCTCTCGGTTTCCCTGTGAATAATCCCCACCCCGGAAATCTGCCCACGGCTGAGGGCTGTGAATCAGCATGAGGTCAATGTAGTCAAGCCCCAGCTTCTCCAAAGAACCGTTAACTGCAGCAGCAGCCTCCTCATAGGTTTTAGCTTCAGCGGCCAGTTTTGTGGTTACAAACAGTTCTTTCCGTGAAATACCACAGGTACGGATACCTTCACCAACGCCCCTCTCATTCTCATAAGCCTGTGCGGTATCAATATGGCGGTATCCTATTTTCACAGCCTCTCGTACAGCATCGGCCACTATATCATCCGAGATAAACCAAGTCCCCAAGCCCAGCTTTGGGATTGTCACACCGTTTAAAAGAGTATAAGTTTCTTCAAAAATCATCATTGCGATCTCCTTTCAATATTTAGGCAATGCTGCCATTTTTACTAAACTGTTTGAGCCACGCCAAAATCTCCGGCTCAGCGTTTGCTACACTGCCCCCATGAATTGCCAGACTCTTTTCCAATCTAGCACCACTGCAGATTCGTTGAATATCTTTTTCGCTGGCTCCCATACCACTGCCTTCATGAGTGCAAAAAGGACGAATTATCTTCCCGGAAAAATCAAAATGTTCCAGAAAGGTAAAAACCGGCATTGGCAATGTACTCCAATAATTTGGATAACCAAGATAGATTATGTCATAGGTATCTATACTTTCAGGATATCTTTTTAATTCTGGTCTGGCGCCCCGGCGTTGATCTGCCTGAGCCTGTGCGATACACACGTTATAATCTTTGGAGTATTCCTGAATAGGCTCTATTTTAAATAAATCTCCTTCTGTAAACTTTTGAATCATACAAGCAGCAATTTCTGTATTCCCAATTTTGAGATCCCGGATTGTACCGTTTACATAATTTTGATTTTTACGAGAAAAATAGGCAATTAAACAAGCCATATTTACTCCTCCTTCCTTTTCTCAAATCTCATTATAGCCGAAATTCTCTTGACATGGAATCTCCGGTATGTTACCATTGTATTAACTTATAGTTTATGCAAAACGACAGGAGAGTACATTATGTTTAACCCGTACTTGACGGCATTTGTGTGTGTTGCAGATTGCGGTAGTTTTACGAAAGCCGCAGAAAAACTTTTTATCTCTTCCACCGCTGTTATGAAACAAATCAATTCTTTAGAAAAACATCTAAATTTGAAGCTTTTAATACGTACCCCGCATGGCGTACAGTTAACGCCTGCTGGGGATTGTATTTATAAAGACGCGAAATTTTTATTTGACTATTCCAAACGCTCTATCGAAAATGCACGAAAAGCCATGAATACAAATGATACAACTTTCCGTGTCGGCACTTCCATGTTAAATCCGGCAAAGCCGTTCATGGATCTGTGGTATCGTGTTAGCCCGGAATTTCCTGATTACAAATTGCATCTTGTACCCTTTGAAGATAACCACGAAGGAATTCTCTCTGAAATCGGACAGTTGGGAGAAAAATTTGATTTCCTGCTTGCTGTCTGTGATTCCAAACTCTGGCTAAATCAATGCAATATGCTTCCACTTGGTCGCTATAAAAAAATGTGTGCTGTTTCGAGAGAGCATCATTTAGCCCATAAAAAAGTTTTAAAACTTACAGATTTGCATGGGGAAACTTTGATGATGGTAAAAAAGGGGGATTCAGAAACGAATGATATTATTCGAGAAGATTTGAGTCAAAATCATCCTGCCATACAGATTGAAGATACACCACATTTTTATGATATTTCTGTCTTCAATCGTTGTGTAGAAACAAATAAAGTTCTTCTTATTTTGGAGTGCTGGCAGGATATCCATCCAGCATTAGTTAGCATTCCTGTTGAGTGGGAATACAGTTCTCCATATGGACTATTGTATGCCCCAAACCCTTCTGAAACTGTGGAGAAATTTGTAAATCAAGTAAAAAAAACAATGAGATAAGTTTCTGTCAAGAGGCTTATCTTTTTACCCAAGTTGCATAATCTAGTTTATAATAGCGGGTGTGAAATAATTCCCGCACCCGCTATACCAGTTTCCACAAATTTAGTTTACCCCAGGTTCTCCCCATTAGAGGCAATCACTTCTTTATACCAGCCAAATGATTTCTTCTTGCTGCGCTTTCTGGTTCCGTTTCCTGCGTCATCCAAATCCACGTAGACAAAACCATATCGTTTCGACATCTGCCCCGTGCTGGCCGCAACCAGGTCAATGCAGCCCCAGGTCGTATACCCCAAAAGATCGACCCCATCCACCTCCACCGCAGCCTTAAATGCCTTAATATGCTCCCGGATATAATCAATCCGGTAATCATCTTCCACATATCCATTCTCATCTGGTATATCCTTGGCCCCCAGACCATTTTCAACAATAAACAGCGGCTTCTGATAGCGGTCATATAACATATTAAGGGAGTTACGCAGCCCCAGTGGATCAATCTGCCATCCCCATTCGCTGGATTTCAAATATGGATTCTTAATAGACCCATATATATTTCCTGCCGTCTCCTGACCCGCTCCCGGATCTGTCGCCACCACTCGGGAGGAATAGTATGAGAACGAAATAAAGTCAACCGTGTTTTTCTTCAGGATTTCCAGATCATCTGGTTCCATTTGAATCCGAATATTTTCCCGTTCAAACTTCTTTAACGCATAAGACGGATAATACCCTCTGGATTGGACATCAATAAAGAAATATCCTTCCCTATCTTGAGTGATTGCCTTATAGTAGTCTTCCGGGCGGCAGGAATAAGGATAATTGTTTCCGCCTGCGAGCATGCACCCCACCATATTATCGGGGTTAATCTCATGGGCAATCCCGGTGGCAAGAGCGCTTGCTACCAACTGATTATGAGCAGCCTGGTATTTCACCTGCAGCTCATTTTCTCCTTCTTCAAAGCAGATTCCGGCCCCCATAAATGATGCATGAAGCAGCATATTAATTTCGTTAAAAGTCAGCCAGTATTTCACATAGTCCCGATAGCGTTTTAGTACCACATTCACATAGTTCTTATAGAAATCAACCATTTTCCGGTTTCTCCAGGAACCGTATTCTTTCACCAAATGCATCGGCACATCAAAATGAGCTAACGTGACCAGAGGCTCAATCTGATATTTTTTCAACTCCCGGAAAATATCTTCATAAAACTGCAGCCCTTCTTCATTCGGCATTTCATCATCACCGTTCGGGAAGATTCTGGACCAGGAAATCGACATGCGAAAACATTTGATTCCCATCTCTGCCAGAAGTGCAATATCTTCTTTATAGTGATGATACATATCAATGGATTCTTTTGCCGGATAAAAATGTTCTTCGTCAAAATCCAGCATTTTCATCTTCCCGGCGCTGATGGCCTTCCGATCTCTCCCGGTCGGAATCACATCTACATTGGACAGTCCTCTGCCGCCCTGATCATATCCGCCTTCACATTGATTGGCAGCAGTTGCACCTCCCCATAAAAAGTCTTTTCTTAATGCCATAAACAGCCTCCTACTTTTCTAATGTCATGATCACATCCCCAAAATCCGCCTGCTCCTTTTCTTCGGTCCGAATAGTAGAATACTGCGGGGTATTGGTGATGATGACCGGAATCTGCGTACAATATCCTTTTTCACTGATTGCTTTTAAATCTGCAGAGACCAGCAGCTGGCCCTGTTTAACCTTTTCGCCCTGTTCCACATAGGATTCAAAACATTCCCCGTTAAGCTGAACCGTATCGATCCCAATATGGATCAGAATCTCGGCTCCATCCTCTGAAACAATACCAACGGCATGCTTCGTTGGGAACAGCGTCGCCACCGTACCGTTAAACGGAGCCACTACCTGGCCGTCCTCCGCCTCAATCACAACTCCCTTACCTAAAACTTCAGAAGCAAATACCTCGTCTTTTGCTTTTGACAAGGGCAGTATCCGGCCTTTCATCGGGCTGTATACTTCACAACTGCTGCTCTGAACCGGCGCCGCCTCAATCGGTGTTTCTTCCAAAGCGGCACCCTCCGCCTCCGTTTTTTCAAATTTTAAGCTCAACACATAGGTCACCACAGCCGTAACCACAATCGTAATTATAAGAGCAATAATGATATTGTAAAAATATGTCATGGTATTATCGCCAATATATAAAAGCACTGCCGGTAATCCGGATGACCCGGTGGCAAACCGGTGCGTATGGGTAAGTCCTGCGTACAGACCACCCAGGCCGCCGCCAATCATAGAAGCCACCAACGGATATTTTTTTGGCAGGTTCACACCGTATAACGCCGGCTCCGTAATCCCCATAAATGCCGTGATTGAACCGGAGGTTGCAATCTGCTTGAATTTTTTGTCTTTTGTACGGAGGCTTACCACCAGCGCCGAGGTAGCCTGAGCGATATTGGAGCATACGCATCCCGGTCCGAAGATGCTGTCAAATCCCAGCTCTGCCATCTGCATTGCCCCCAGAGGTCCCACAGCCGTATGTAAGCCAAACATTACCATGATTGGCAGCAGGCCGCCCACCAGTACGGCCGGAGCCCAGCTTGCATTGGTGCTCAGGAAATCAAACAGCATTGCAAGATAACCGCCCACGAAGGTTCCAATCGGTCCCAGCACGGACATGGCAAGAGTACCCATGATCAGGAATACTAAAAGCGGGACAAATACAATCCTCACGGAAGAAGGTATTTTTTTATTTAAAAATTTCTCAACATAAGACTGCACAAACACAACAATCAGAATCGGAATGACCGTTGCCGTGTAAGATGCAAGCGTAAACGGTACCACTCCAAAGAGCAGAACTGGTTCACCTGCTGCTACCAGGCCCATCCAGTTAGGATGCATCATAATGCCTGCAACAGTTGCAGCCAAAATTGGATTGCAACGCAGCTTCTGTGCTGATGTATACGCCAGCAGGATGGGCAGGAAGTAAAACGCAGCATCCGAAAAGAAATTCAGGATATAATAGGTCTGCGATTCCGCTGAAATCAGCTTAAACACCATCAAAAGCGCCAGCACTGCTTTTACCATACCGGCTCCGGATAGAGCTGGTATAATCGGCATGAAGCTTCCTGATATAAAGTCAATGAAAGTTCCGACAATTCCTTTCTTTTCATCCGGTTCTGTACTCTCTCCCTGAGCCACGGGCTTCACCAGTTTTTCAATCTCCTCAAATACTTCAGCCACATGTGTTCCAATCACCACCTGGAACACACCACTGCTTATCATGACCTTTGCGACGCCTTCCAGTTGTTCCAGCACATCTTTCTCCGCCTTGCTTTCATCTGCCAGTGTAAATCTCAGTCTGGTCTGGCAGTGATATACATTATTGACGTTTTCCCCGCCTCCGACCCCTTTGATAATATCGCGGGCCAGCTCTTCATATTTTTTACTCATACCTTTACCTCTCATCTTTTAATAAAACACTCAAATTTCCAACAATCTGGAGGGATTCCGCTTTACCATCCGCTCCACTTCCTCGTCAGTACATCCAAACTGTAACATGGTTCCTATAAAGAACCGCATGCCCTCCGCTGGAGTCGGGTCCATACACTGAGCCAGATCTGTACTCATAATCATTTTCTCGGCCCCGATTTCATGGACCAGATCCACATAGTCCGCTGGGTCCATCGCTCCCAGCCGGGGCATCAGGTTTCCGAATACAATTTCCGTATATGCGCCGAGTGACGAAAGGCGGAGGATCTGCTCCCGGGTAAACAGCCCCCAGGAATCCGAAAGAGGATGTGTATCCACCATTTTGGAAATTCCCATATTGGCCGCCTCTATAAACAGCGCCTCAGTCTCCGGATAAGACATATGCCCTTTACATACCGTCATTCCATAATCCCGGACAACCTCAAGCACATCTCTGGCTTCCTGCTTTAGTTCACCATGCTCATCCAAAATCTGGATGCCTCCCTCTCTGCCGATCCCTTTTCGGCAGTGCATGGCATCAAAAGCCGGAAACCAGACCACCTTACATCCAATTTTTGCATGATGTTCGATTGTTTCCGCCGCATACTCCAGACCGCCGGTGGTTCCGTAACCGATGGTCACACTGCCCACAGCCTGCACCTGCTCCATCCTGTTTGTAACAATCCGTGCTTCTGTAGTGGTCGGATAATAGAAACTCTTTGCCACGAAAGCCCGCATTCCCCCGGCTTCCGCAGCCTGTGCCGTTTCATAGGTATCTAATCGGCGGTCCCAGTCAGGGTCCGGCGCCACATGGACATGCATATCAATACTTCCCTGGTATAACCGGTCAATCTGCTCCTTCTTCAGCGACATGGACGCTTTATATCTTGACATTCTCCCCTCGTTTCTGCATGGCATCCTCCATTTTCATTCAGAGCCGCCGTAACCATGCCACAGCAGCCCCAATCCATGTTGCTTTACAGATAAGCGCCGTTATCAACGGTAATGATCTGTCCCTGTATCGCCTTTGATAAATCGCTTGCCAGGAACAGCGCCAGGTTCGCCTGATCCTCGGGCTGACAGGCCACATGCATGGTATCGCTTTCTCTTACGGTTCTTGTATGCAGGATCGGAAGCATATCCTTTCCTGCCGGCGCCAGTCCAGCACCCTTTTCCTGGGTCTGGGACATGGGAGTGATGGTATAACCTGGACAAAGGGAGTTGCATCTTACCCCGGTCCCCACGCAACGGATTGCTGTATTCTTCGTCAGTATATTTACGCCTCCCTTAGTGGAAGCGTAGACGGAACCGCACATAGGTCTGACTCCATTCACAGAAGAAACATTGATAATAGATCCGCTTTTCTGTGGAAGCATATACTGAAGAACCTCTCTTGTCCACACAACCGGCCCACGGAAATTGACTGCAATGGTTCGATCTACAATATCATCCGGTATTGTGTCAATCCTCCACTGTTCCCCTACCCCGGCATTATTTACCAGAATATCTACCTTTCCAAATTCTGATACGGTCTTTTCAATTGTCATCTTTGCAACTTCTGTGGAAGCAACATCCCCGGCAATCCCAATGACCCTATTTCCATGTTGTGCCTTTTCACGGATTTTCTCTACAGCCTTATCCAGACTGTCCTGTCCTCTGGCCGTCATGACCACATTTGCTCCCTCCTGCACATACAGCTCTGCAATTGCATAACCGATCCCATAGCTGGCTCCTGTAACGATTGCGGTCTTTCCCTCCAATAAATACTGTCTCATAAGTAAATCCTCCTTTTTCTTTATTATCTCTATTTTGCTATGCTTTTCTTTTCCCTTATGATAAAGGTAAGTCCAATACCAACCACCATTACAACTGCATTAAACAGATACGAAAGATGATAGCTTCCTGTCGTATCCAAAATCCGGCCAGCCAGTACCGGGCCTACAAATCCGGCGATTCCAAATGCCGGCTGAATCATTCCGCTGATGCTTCCCAAAAATTTCCGGCCATATACCTGAGCCGTCAACGCAATTTGCAGCGGAACCCCGGAGCCGACACAGAAACCCAGAATTACCACTCCGATAAACATAAGTACCGGAGAGCGGTAAATGGAAAACAGCAGCAGGTTAACTGCCTGGACTGCAAATAACATCCGGTATGTCTTTACCACTCCGAGACGGTCCGACAGTCCGGCTGAACACAATCTTCCTGCACCGTTTCCAATTGCCATAGCCATAACTGCAATAAATCCATCCTGCCAGTTTGCCTGTACTCTGCAGATATTGGCAACCGATGAAGTAATCATCTGTCCCGGCATCCAGCACGCAATATAGATAAAGAAAATTGCCCAGAATTCCTTTGTTCTAAGCGCCATATTGGGCATGACTTTATTCTGGTAAATGGTTCCGGCGTCTTCTTCCTCCATTTTTCGCGCCGCTGTTTTTTCTTCTTCCATTTCCTCTGCACTCTTTTGTATCACTTTTCCCTGCCGTTCGGCCTTCCGTCTGTCAATCAGCTCCTGTGTGGAAGGCGGTGTCGGGAAAAGTATCGCCAGACCACAGATAATGATAATTGCAGCAATACCCATATAGAGGAACGTATTGCTTAATCCGACTCCTGCCAGTAAGCTGTTGATAACAGGCGCCATATACAGGGAAGAAAGGCCCATCCCCATGGTAACAGCGCCTACAATCAGACCTTTTTTGCTCGCCGGAAACCACTTCATGGCATTCGGTGAGGTATTCGACGTAATTGATGTTGATGCCAGACCAAGGAAACCACCCACAGAAAGGACCATGATGACCGGTGATGTTGTCCTGCTGCTTATAATCAGGCCAAGTCCCATGCACAGGCCTCCAAAGGCTATTGTCGCTTTCGGCGCTACATATTCACCCAGCCTCCCTGCAAAGATGGCCCAAACAGAGGTCACAATGGTAAGTACAGTATAGGGAAGCGCTGCTTGGGTTGCCGTCCAGCCATATTCTGAGATGATGGACTGTCCCAGAAGGCTCCAACAATATTGAAAACCACAGGCCAGATTAAGCAGGATTGCCACTACCAGCGCACGGTTCGCTGTTTTTGAGTTACCCATGTTATTTTTCCTCCTCATTTATGCCAATTACCGGTATCCCACACCACTGCTCATACATCCGAACCACTTCCACAAAGTCCATACTGCCCTTGCCCTCTACCGAAGGAAGCCCAAACAGTTGATTTACTGTGTTGCCGATAAATGCCGGAACTTTTCCGTCCTTCGCAGCTGCCACATAGAGCGCAATATCCTTCCACATCAGATCCACTGGCATATTCATCCCCTGACCAGTAAAAATCAAATTCGGGTATTTATAAAGCGAGGCATTGGATGATCCCCCACTGGACCCAATTACCTGAATGGCTGTTTTGGGATCGATTCCCGCTTTTGCGGCAACCATCACACCCTCGGTCGTCGCCAGAAGGCAGGCACAGGACAGGAAATTATTTACACTCTTTATGGTATCGCCTGCACCGCTTGGTCCCACATAGATGACCTTCTCCGGCTTTCCAATGGTTTCCAAAATATGGCGGGACTTTTCATAAATTTCTTTTTTTCCTCCGACCATAACGGATAGTGTCTGGTTGATAGCCCCTGCCTGGCCTCCGCTGATAGGCGCATCCAGCATTTCGATACCCTTTTCCCCCAACAGGGCGCTTAGTTTTCTGGTGCTGACCGCATCCGCACTGGTAAGGTCAATTACGACTGTGCCGGGGCGGGCATTCTCAAGGATCCCCTCTTCTCCCATAACATTCATCTCCACCTGTTTGGATGTAGGCATGCTGATCAGTATATAATCACTCTTTTTGAAAAGCTCTGCGGAGTTCACTGCCCCCTCACATCCATTGGCCAGCATCTCGTCATAGAGGGCGGTCTTTGTCTCTTTGTCCGGTGCCAGCGGAATAAAGCTGCCGCTCTGGTCAACCTCACGGCGGTAGGTGGGCAACACCATAGAAAACCCTTTTTTATAAAGGCCGTAGCACATGGCAAAACCCATGGTTCCCAAGCCGATAAATCCAACTTTCTCTTTACTCATTGCTTCTTTCCTCCTTATATTTCATCCTGATTTCTATTTCAGACCTGCCATTGCTAACGGCAACGCTATCACTAAGCCCGTTAAAATCGGCATCAGGACACAGGTAACGAATACAGGTCCGTATGATTTTTTCATTGTGGTCCTAAACATCTCGCATGTGGCCAGGATGGTTCCGTTATGTGGCAGAGAATCCAGACCAATTGATCCCATCACTACCATTCGGTGCAGATTGCCCATATCTGCAGCTCCGGCTGCAGACCAGCCTTCAAATACCGGCTGCATGGCTGGCGTCAGGGTACCGCAGGCTGAAGATGCCGACCCTAGTACCAGCGCCATGATATTTGCAGCAATGAATGCGGTCAGATACGGTGATACATCCAGTTTGTCAATCCCTGCCATCAGCGCCGCATAGCACGGAGTCAGGGCAACCACTCCGCCCAGAGCTCCCTTGGTACCGATATTCATCAGTGCCTTTGTGCCGGCTAACATTCCCTCAGTCAATTGTGTAAACCATTCTTTGACAGTATAGCGTCTGAATTCCAATACACAGCAGCACAATGCGCCAACTCCCAAGCAAAGCGGAAGCGACAGCTTCACAAGATTGTACAAAACCATCACCAACAGAATCGGAACAAACGCTTTCCACACTGGCGGCATCTGCTTTTCTCCGTCCGCCCCTGCCTGCTCCAAGTCCGACCAGTCCTCAAATCCGCGTCCATCTCTCTGCCATTTCCGCGCCTGCCACTGCAGATACAAACAGTTTAAAAGGAGCATTGTGCAGCAGCCCACCATACCGGGAATGAATCCTGCAGACGGCGTCGTCCCCAAATAGGACTGCACCAGATAATTATTATTGGACGGCATTAAAGGAGCCGCCAGGATAAAAGTCCAGGACCCTGCAAAAATGGAGCCCAGAATAATATCCTTGGAATAGTTTGCCTTGGAACACAGTACCAGACCAATCGGGAAAATAACCAGATAGGCTCCGATGGACATACCGGAAAGACTTAACAGAATTCCGGTAATACACATGGTCGTGGGGGCCAGTTCCACCGGTATGATCTTCGCCAGCCATTCTGCCAGAGCTGCTCCCAGTCCGGAGGTCGTCATGACCTTGCCTAACATGGTCGCCCATAAATATGTAAAAAGCATTTTCCCGACCATCGTTCCAAAAGCGGTACAGTAAGTACCTACGATCCCCTCCGTAATGTTGATTCCCGAAGTCAGGCAAATAAAAATGCTGCAGATTGGGAAACAGATCAACGGCTCATAGCCTGCATAAGCAAGATAAATGACTGCGGCCGTTGCAAGCAGTACCCCTATCGTACTGAGTGCCACACTTCCCATTTCTTTTTCCTCCCTATCTCATTACGGTTCCCGGTATAATGATTCCGTCTTTTCCTCTGACGCCTTTAATACCGGCCCCATAATCTCCCGAACACGCCCGTCATCCTCCACCTCCGCCAGAACCTCCAGGGTATGATACCCTAAAGGAACCACAGGAAAGGCTTCTACGCGTTCGACACCACTCATATGTAACGGTTCTCCAGGAACACGGAAACTGGTTCCATCCGGATACACCGCATCCACCATCAGATTTCTGTGGATAATCTGCGGATGGTTGACTACCTGCTCATAGTTATTTATCTTTCCATAAGCACATCCGTTTTTCTGAAGTATTTCTTCCATTTCCTTGCTGGTATACTCGGCAATTGCCGCGCCCACCAGTCCTTCCACCTTTTTGTAATGATCTGCGCGCGTGCGCATCCCCTTTAGTTCCGGATCGCTGAGCCATTGTTTTTTCCCAAGGGCAATTGCAAGTTTCTCCCATTGGCTGTCCGTTGCCAGGTTCAGCATGATAAATTCACCATCCTTACAACGGAAATCGCCAATAGGGCTTGCTTCTGGATACCGGTTTCCTGTGGGGGTAGGAATCACTCCGGTATCCATGTAAACGCTGAACAGATTTTCCTGCATGAACACCAGAGAATCCAGCATAGACGCATCCACACGCCTGCCCTGTCCACATTTCTTTGCATCCATGATTCCAATCAACGTACCGATGCATCCGAAAAGTCCTCCTGCACAATCACCGATGGCCGCTCCGCATTTAAGTGGTTTCTGACCCGGTTCACCAGTAATGCTCATGATCCCGGCCTCTGCCTGTATGGTAGCGTCAAAAGCTGCCCGCCGGGCATAGGGACCATCCTGTCCATACCCTGATATAGAGGTATATACAATTCTTGGATTGATTTTCTTTAACACCTCATAGGTAATCCCGAATTTCTCCATGGTACCCGGCTTGAAATTTTCCACTACCGCATCGGCTGTTTCCACCAGCTTTAAAAACATGACTTTCTGCCGCTCATCCTTCATATTCAGGACAATGGACTTTTTTCCACGGTTCCTGGTGGCGTAGTGGGAGCTGCTTTTATTCTTTACCACATTCCCATAACGGGAATAATCGCCGGCAGGCGGATTCTCAATCTTGATTACCTCTGCGCCGAAATCTGCCAAAATCATCGTACACAGTGGTCCGGACAGAAACTGTGTAAAGTCAAGTATCCGGATTCCTTCTAAGGGCTTCATCCGTATCACACTCCTCATCTGTCCTGTACAAAAATTATCGGTACTCAAATATTCCATTTCCCAGAAGCAGGCGTCCCTGTTCATCTGACAACTGAAACACGATTTTCCCTTTTTCCAGTTCCCAGCCTTTAAATGTCACGTTCCGTCCGGGGAAACATACATTACGCATCTGCGCATAGACCTTGGTAACACGCTCCGGCTCATAAGGAATCGCGCTCTGAATCGCCATCCGGGTCGCAAAACCATAGGTACAGAGTCCCTGCAAAAATGGTTTTTCATACCCATAGCTTTCGGCCAGCTCCTGATTTACATGAACCTCATAGGTATCACCGGATAAACGGTACAGGCAGGCCAGGTTCTCCGGCATATATTCCGTCACTTCATAGTCCGGTTTTCTGTCCGGATAAGTAATCTTCCTGGAATCAAATTTTTTTCCGCCGTATCCGCCGAAAGCCGCATGGTAATGGTAACTGTGAAGGGTGCTGATATGACGTCCCGCAAGGTCGTAGACCTCCATGGCACAATCCGCCACAACCCCCTTCCCCTCCCCGCGGTCGTACACTGCATTTAAGCGGTCTTCCGTCAGGAATGTCCCCTGATAAGCATCAATGGAGCCGTGGATTTCCAGTTCCATAGCCATATGCAGCCGGTTTGGAAAATGTCCCAACTTTTCTTTGATAAAATCGCTTACGATTTCATTTGGCCCATAAGGCACATGCCGAATCGGCTCCATGTTGACCGTATTGATATACGGCAGCAGTGAAAAGGTGGGAAGCGCCTTCATCCCGTCCTTATATTTTTCAAAAAAGTATGGCAGATCCTTACTGGTGGCTCCAACCCCCAGCGCATAGAGGGATACATCCCTCCAGGTATATTTCATGGTGCGGGGACCCATCCCCTGCCCTATGATCGAATCAAACATATTTGCATCCATTGTCATTGTCTCCTTATCTGGCGCCGTAGTTACTTTCTTACTGCCTGAGGGTCTTTTCCCGCCAGTGCCCTGGCTATGGTTCTTCGCTGAATCTGATTGGTTCCTGAGAAAATCTGGAAGATCTTTGCATCGCGCATATATTTTTCAACCGGATAATCTTTCATATAGCCGTATCCGCCCAGAACCTGAACCGCATCCACAGTGGTCTGCATGGTACAGTCTGAAATATACATTTTGCAGACAGAGCCCATGGTTCCGGCGTCTTTTCCGTCTCTCATGGCACTCAGGGTATAATAAAGCAGTCCCCTGCTAGCTTCCGTCCTTGCCTTCATGTCTGCAATCATGAAAGACAGACCTTCATGGTCGATGATTCTCTTTTTGAACTGTCTTCTCTCTTTTGCATAATCCACCGCCGTATCCAGTGCAGCCTGAGCCAGCCCCAGGTTAAAGGACATACCGATAGCGCGTCCTTCATTGCTGATCAACTTTAAGCTGAGGGCCAGTCCCTTTCCGACTTCTCCGATTACATGGTCTTCCGGAACCCTTACCTCGTCAAAAATCACATCCGAGGTTTCCGACAGCTTCAGGCCCATCTTATTTTCCTTCTTGCCAATCTGTACGCCCCGTTCCTTTTCTACCAGGAAAAAGGTGATTCCCTCGCTGGCTCTTGCCTCTTTGTTGGTCCATGCAGCTACCAGGAAGTAGTTGGATACCGGTGCATTGGATGCAAAGCACTTAGTTCCGCTGATGACCCATTCATCGCCGTCTTTTACCGCTGTGGTACGCATTGCCGTCGCATCGGAACCGGCATCCGCCTCTGTAATGCAAAAACAGCCTCTCGCCTCTCCGCTCATGATCCGGTCGGCCCAGTCCTGTTTCTCCGCATCCGTCAGCCCGCTCTTTTCAATCATTGGGAAATAGGTTCCCATGTTATAAAAGCTGAAAGTAAAACCGGCGTCTACCTTTGCCATCTCCTCAGCAATCAATGCCTGTGTAACAATATCCAGTCCCAGACCGCCCCAGACTTCCGGAATATTCATCCCGAAATATCCGGCTGCCGCCAGCTTCTCATGTACGTCTAACGGATACTGCCCTCTTCCCCCATCCGCGTGCTCCAGCACTTCAATCTGCGGTTTCAGCTCCCTCTCTAAGATTTCACGCGCGCCATTTGCCAATTCCTTCTGCTCATCGGTTGCTAATAAATAATTGACCATATCGTTTTTCTCCTTCCTTTTTATTTGCTGTTTTACGCTTTCAGCTTTTTCACCTCAGCTGTAAGTAACGGAAGTACCTCATGAAGATTTCCTACAATTCCGTAATGAGCCACTTCAAAGATAGGGGCATTCGGATCTTTATTAATAGCCACAATACACTCGGAACCGCTCATGCCCGCCAGATGCTGGATTGCTCCGGAAATGCCGCATGCAATATACAGCTTCGGCGCCACAGTTTTTCCGGTCTGCCCCACCTGATGTGCATAGGGAATCCAACCGCTGTCCACCGCTGCACGGGATGCGCCCATTACACCGCCCAACGCATCCGCCAGGTCTTTCACTACGCCAAAACCTTCCGGTCCACCGACGCCGCGCCCGCCTGAAACGATAATTTCCGCACCCTCCAAATCCACTACTGCCTCTGCTGTATCATGGATAATTTCCAACAGCCGGGTACGGATTTGCTCTACCGGCACATGATAATCTTCTCTCACAATCTCCGCATGGCTTTCTGTGGACGGCTGCTTCTTAAACACACCGGGACGACAGGTGCCTATCTGCGGGCGACCATCGGGGCATATGATCGTCGCCATCAGATTGCCGCCAAAGGCCGGACGGGTCCATGCCATATTTCCGGTATCTTCCTCAATGTCAAGAGCTGTACAGTCTGCCGTAAGACCGCTTTTTAATCTTGCCGATAAGCGCGGTCCCATGTCACGGCCATAACTGGTAGCCCCAATTAACAGTGTTGTCGGTCCGTATTTCCGAATCAGATGCTCCATGGCATTCACATAAGCATCTGTTGTATAGTGGGCGTATTCCTCACCATCGACCACCAGAATCTGATCGGCTCCCTGTGCCCCGGCTTCCCTAACAGCGTTATCTGCCTGAAATCCGATTACCACTGCCACCAGCCTTCCGCCCTGTTTATCCGCCAGACGACGTCCGGGATTCAACAATTCCAATCCCACATTTCTGGCAGAACCATCCTCTTTTGTCTCAATAAATACCCAAAGATCTTTGGTCATTGCTTCCATCTTTTCTCCTCCTTCAGCCTTAAATCACATGAGCATTGTCAAGAAGCTCTATCAGTTTTCTGGAAGACTCCTGAATCGTATCTTCTTTTATCATAGTCAGGTGATTCTCATGTACTGGCACAAATGTACTTTTTACACGGGTCGGCGAACCCTTCAATCCGCAGCGGTCCAGATCAATCTCTGACAGTTCCACGCTGGTGACGCCTGGAATCTCCGCCCGATTAGCCGCCATCCGTCTGCGTACATTGGGGTAACGTACATCGAAAGCTGCCTGTGTAAAAGTTACAACACAGGGAAGCTTTACGCCAATGACACGTTTGTCCTCCGGACCCTGCTGGATGACTCTCAGGCTGTCGCCCTCTAAGAATGATTCCAGAGCATAGGTGACCTGAGGGTAATCAAGATGTTCAGCAATTTCTGGACCGACCTGGGCCGTATCTCCGTCAATGGCCTGCTTTCCGCAAAAGATCGCATCAAATTTCCCTTCTATTCCTTCTATGTATTTGATGCTCTCCGACAGAATATAACTGGTCGCCAGAGTATCGGAACCTCCAAACTTACGGTCCGTAATCAGATACGCCTTGTCCGCCGCAATCGAAAGACATTCCTTTAAAGCGTTTTTCGCCTGCTCAGGCCCCATGCTGATTACAACAATCTTTGTATCCGGCTGTGCATCCTTAATCCTCGCAGCATTTTCCAGTGCATACGTGTCATAGGGGTTTACAATACTCGGTACTCCATCCCGGATTAATGTGTGTTTCACCGGATCAATCTTAATTTCCGTAGTATCCGGTACCTGTTTGATACATACACAAATATTCATTCTCAAAAACTCCTTCCTGCTATTTGTTTTCATTTATTTATTACTGCAAGTTCCATGCCTGTTTTTTCTCCTTGTTTCTGCTCACATACAGGACATTTACACGACTTGACTGTGTCATTTCAAGGACACACTGTGTCGTTTTTGTTCGACACAGTTAAAAAAGTGTGTTATACTATTCACATACCCAACTCTACTGATGAAGAAAGGACCATGCTTCATGAAAGACCATCCACTATTTCTCGCTAAAGAATCTGAGTTCCAGAGACATTGCCAGAACAACATCCGGAATTTTTCTTATTTGGATCGAAATATCCAGTGCATATTGGAACGCCTGGGAACTCCGTGTCAGGTATCCATCGCTTATTTTGATTCCGATGGTTATCTGATTCAGCTGTATTGCAATGAGACATACCGGGATTTTTTCCAGAAGCGTGGCATCGTCTCCCGAAGTGTCTGGACAGAAGAAACCTCCGGTTTTAATGCTGTTACAGAAGGCTTCCGCTGCGACAGGCCTTTTATTTCCTGTGGGACCAGCCATAGCCATCCGGCTTTAAAGGATTTAACTATTTATTTTTCCCCGGTTCATTTTGAGCAGATTGAAGTCAGCAACTCCTACCATCTTCCGGACCGGCTCGGCGGTATCGCCCTGCTTGTTCCAGATAATCTGGCCCACGACGATTATCTGTTCACGGCCATAACCCTGACCCACGATTTGGAGATGACCCTGCATTTTAATCAGCTCTCGTTCCGTCTTTATGAACGGTCCAGAACCGGCATGCTGATCGTAGATACCCGCATGTCACAAAAAGACGCAACGGTTCTGTATGCCAACGACATGTTCTTTCAGGCGCTGAATATTCCTGTGGAGAATATCAATTTCACGCAACTTGGCCGGCTGTTAAAGCCAGAAGAAAATCAGGCGTTTTATGAGCTTTTAAAATATCCACACAATATTTCCGACACTCCAATGAATTTCTGCCCGGTCGGCGGAAAAACCACCTGCTGCACGCTGTTCTGTGATACGTTTTATCAGCCCAGTCTGAATGCGGCGGGAATCATCGCCTATATTTCAACTCCGCAAATGGAAAGCCGCAGTATTTCGCGGAAGATGGGCAATACAGCCGTGCTCTCCTTCTCCAACATTATCGGTGACAGCAATCCTATGAAATCTGCCAAACAGCGAGCCACCATGATTGCAAACACCGACAGCAATGTCATGATTCTGGGAGAAAGCGGTGTTGGCAAGGATGTCTTTGCACAGGCCATCCATAATGCCAGCCGGCGGCGGAACAAACCTTTCATAGCCGTAAACTGTGCCGCCCTTCCCAGGGATTTGATTGCCAGCGAACTATTTGGCTATGACAGCGGCGCATTTACCGGCGCAAAAAAGAACGGCAATATGGGGAAATTCGAGCTGGCCAACGGGGGGACTATTTTCCTTGATGAGATTGGCGACCTGCCACTGGATCTTCAGGCTTCCCTTCTCCGTGTGGTGGAACAAAAGCAGCTTATGCGGCTTGGAAGTAACCGCCTCATTGATATTGATGTCAAGATCATCTCAGCGACCAACGCGGATATGGCACAGATGATTGAACAGCGCATGTTCCGGTCAGACTTGTTTTTCCGTCTGGGAACCCTCAAGCTGAACCTGCCTCCTCTGCGCAAACGGGGCAATGACATCCTGCTGCTGGCCAATCATTTTCTGCAATCCATCAGCTGCCGGATCGGCCGGGACGATCTTCAACGATTTTCTCCGGAGGCAGAGCAATACCTGCTCTCCTGCTACTGGACCGGCAATGTGCGTGAACTGCAGAATGTCATGGAAAATCTGGTTCAGCTTTATCCGAACCATGTCATTCTGCCGGAGCATATTATGGAAAATATCAGCCTTCAGCAATTGACATCTCCCCGGTATGTTGCGGAAATCCCGGCTCCCCTGGTGCCACCCCCTTCTCCGGAGCCGGCTTTTATTACGGAACCGGCGTTTGTCTCGGTTCCGGCGGCTACTGTGAAATCAGAGACACCTGCTGTGCCGCCATCTGATTTACCAAAGAGCTTTGCACCCAAGCAGCATAAACGAGGCTCTCTGACAAAAGATGACATCCTTCTTGCTTTGGAACAGTGTCACGGCAACCGTAGCGCTGCCGCCCAGATTCTCGGTATTACCCGAAAAACCCTGTACCGGAACATGGAACGTCTGGGCATGGATTCCGGTGAGTTTCCGACCTGATTTTCAAAAATCTCCAGCTGTTTTTAGAAAACCATGCTGGAGATTTTTTTGCTGCTACTCTTTTCCGCTGTCTGCTTCCACATTATACATGGTACTCCAGTGTGCAAAGTTTGTACCGTCAATGTGAGCATCCTTACCGTAATAAAAAATATTCTCCCGGAAGTTTTCTAACGGCAGCCATTTCACAGCACCTTCCATACCAATGTCAAACGAATACCAACTATGGTTTCCCTCAAACTCCAGCCAATCTACCTCATAACCTAAATTCTTCAGCAAATCGCGATAAGCCGTATTTCCGTCATACAAACCATCCTGTTTCCCACAGGCCATAAAAATCTTTGGCAGATTGCCCATTTCTGTCTTTGCTACTGTTTCAGCCAAAAACTCATAGTCATTATCACTATTTTCATATTCCGCCACATCCTGAAAATTGAACATGGCCTCGTAATTATCCCTAAGAAACATATCCCAGGTAGGCTCATTTACAGAAGTCATAATAGGAACCTTCTGTAGCGCCGAATTAACCGCAATAATCCTGCTAAACAATTCAGGGTGCCTAAATCCGTTGACAAATGCCCCGTAACCACCCATAGAAAATCCACCGATAAACGTATCCTCTCTTCGGTCGGACAGGCAGAACACCCTGCGCGTAAAATTCACCACATCACGGGTAACCATATCTCCAAAATTTTCATTCATGGCAGTCATACTGCTCCACCATTTATTTTCTCCACCAATGCAGACCACTGCAAGATTGTAATCCTCAGCCAGCCCCATCAGCTTTGAATAATTAAATATACCGCTTGCGTTACCCGTCACACCCTCCAATAAGTACAGCGTTTTATATGGCATATTCTTTTTAGGAAGCGGCTGTGTCCTTAATACCATATGATCGGCCGGCAGCACTGCTTCGATTGTTATTGGTCTTTTCAATGCTTCACTTTCAAAATTTGTTGTAAATCTCGCCATTGCTTCCCCCTCCTCTTAAACTCACGGTATTATTTCTGTGGCTTCTTTTCCGTTATATCCGTAAGTACCGGATCCATGACCTTATGTACAACCTCCAGATCTGCCACTTCCGAAAACACCTCAATAGTGTTATACCCTAACGGAACCGCTTCATAATCCATCTCCCGTTCCATCCCGCTGATAAGCAGCGGATTGCCTGGTACTGAAAAACTGGTTCCGTCCGGATACGTGGCCTGGACAAAGGTTTTGCGGAATTTAACCTGTGGATGGTTCACAACGCCTTCATAGTTATTGATGCTTCCGTATACGAGCTTACGGCTCTGCAGGCGTTCGGCTACCTCTGTACTGGTCATGGTCGAAAATACGCGAAGCACCTCAGACTCTACCTTACGGAAATTGTCTGCACGGAGGGACATGGAGGCAAAATCCGGGTCCTCCAGCCACTGAGGTTGATCTAACACCTCCGCAAATGCCTTGAACTGGGCATCTGTGGCAATATTCAGCATAATCGGAATGCCGTCCTTACAGATGTAGTCACCAATGGGGCTTGCTGCCGGATAACGATTCCCGTTAGGCTTGGGAGTCTTTTTCGTCAGCAGATAGGAGCTTAACATGTTTTCCTGTAAAAGCAGGAGCGAATCCATCATTGATACATCGATGCAGCGGCCATGTCCGTTTCGCTGAGCATCCAGGATTCCTGTCAGGGTTCCGATACATGCCATCAGTCCTCCACAGTAATCTGCAATAGAACCCCCACATTTGGTCGGTCCGCCGCCCTCCGGTCCGGTAATGCTCATAACACCGGATTCGGCCTGAACCGTTGCATCATATGCCGCATGGCTTGCAAAGGGTCCCTCCTGCCCATATCCAGAAATCCGGGTATATACGATTTTAGGGTTAATGGACTGGAGCAGTTCATATGTAACTCCGAATTTCTCCATTGTCCCCGGCTTAAAATTTTCTACTACGGCATCTGCGGTTTTGACAAGCTCTAAAAAAAACTGTTTCTGGTTTTCAGCCTTCATATTGATGACTGCCGATTTTTTTCCACGGTTTCTGGTGGCATAGTGAGTGCTTGCATCCCCGACTATTACCTTTCCATAGCGGGTGCTGTCCCCCAACGGCGGATTTTCCAGTTTGATTACCTCCGCTCCATAATCGCTTAGCATCAGGGTGCAGATCGGACCTGAAAAAAACTGTGTGAAATCAAGAATACGGATTCCTTCTAACGGTTTCATATGATTAAACCTCCTTCAATGAAAAATATATTCATTATAAAAGTAATGCAATTTTCATGCCCGTTTTTAGAGCGTGTCTTACCAGGAAACGACACACCCGGCAGTCCTGCCCTTAATAGGTCTTTCTCATCCGGTAATCCGGAATCTGTATCTCCTCCCTATACTTTGTCACGGTTCTTCTGGATATTCGGATTCCATTTCTTTCAAGCTGTTCTTTCAATTTTTGATCACTAAACGGTTTCTTTGCGTCCTCCTGTCCAATCAGTATTTTTATCCGGGCTTTAATATCATCCGCTGTTATGACCTTTGCAGACTGATCCCCGCAAACCTCTCTGGAAAAGAAATAATCCAAAGGATACATTCCCCAACAGCAATACAGATATTTTCCTTTTACGGCGCGGCTGATGGTTGATTCATGAACTCCCAGTTTTTCTGCGGCAGTATACAGATAAAGCGGCATGAGCTGTTTTCTTCCATATAAAAAAAATTCTTTATGATACTCCACCAAGAACTTTGTCAATTCTGACAGCGTAGAACCGCGGTGGCTTATACAGTTCTGGATCTGTTCGATCTGCCTGACTTTTTCAGCAAGATAATGCTTTACCTCTCCATTGCATTCTTTGTCATTTACCATATTCTTGTATTCTTTGTTGATTCTGAGTTCTGGTCCATGGCCGCCATTCACCAGGATTTCAAAATAATCCTTAAATTTTATCACCGTCACATCCGGAATCGTGTATCCGAACCGTTCATGATCCGAATATCCCCTGGATGGCTTTGGGTTTAAAGATTGAATTTTTTCCTTTGCCCTTTGGATTCTTTCAACTGGCAGCTCCATGTTCCTTGCAATTACCGGCAGTTGGTTTTTCCCCAACGGCTCCAGATACTGTTCCACGATTTGTTTTTCCACAAAAAGATTCTCGCCCTCCCTCTCCAGCCTTGACAGTTGGATGAGCAGGCATTCTCTGAGACCGTTTGCACATACCCCTGCCGGGTCAAGCTGTTTGAGAATTTCCAGGCACTCTGTCACCTTCTTTTCCTTCTCTCCCAAAAAACTTGCCGTTTCTCTGATGGAATCCACAAAAAAGCCTCTGGAATCCAGGCATTTTATCAGATATTCAAAAATACGCATCTGCTGTCTGGAAAAAGGCTGTCCAAGTAGCTGCGCTTTTATGCTGTCCTCAAGAGATTCTTCCTCCTGCCCGCCTATATTCATAATGTCATTGGCATCGGAATCTTCCTTTTCCTGACTGTAATAAATCCGGTTCTGTTCATCAAACTGATCCAGCCATTCCAGCTTTTTCAGGCGTTCCTGATCCCTATCTCTGATTGACGTTTCTTCTAGTTCGACCACAGGATTTTCTAAAGAAACCTCTTTTAAATATTCTTCCAATTCCTGCGAACTCATCCGCAGGATCTGCATTTGCTGAATCATATTCTGTGAAATCGTTTGCCTCTGCCCAATGTTTAATTCCAGCCCCATAATATTCTCCTCTGCTGTTTTCGTTAACTAAACCGGAAACAAGATACTGCTTGTCGCAGTAACAATCGGAAGTGTTAGGATGGACAGCAAGGTCGTCAGCCCAATCATTCCCGCTGCCGCTTTACCATTCAGACCATTGCTGTCCGCCAGCACCCCCAACACCGCCGATTGTGGTGTCGCCTTACAGATAATCATCGCACAAATGCCGGCCGGCGCAAGGATTCCACGCATCGGCAGCATACATGATAAAATAATAACCGGCCAAACAATCAGCTTGATTACAGATACCGTATAAAAACTCTTTTGGACGAAAATATCCTTCATGTCCTGATCTGCCAGCTGTATTCCTATTATAATCATAGCCAAAGGAGTAAGCATGCCGCTAAAATCACTCAGGCACGTACTGACCTGAACTGGAACCCGAATTCCAGACAGACAAAGCGCTATTCCAATCAAAAGGGAAACCGTTACTGTGTTAAACAATTTTGAGCATAAAAAACGAACTGTTATCTTACTTCCGTCCACGGAGAGTGCTGCATGGGCAAATAAAAATATCGTATCAAATATGACCATCAGCACCGCATAGATTACAGCATCCGGACCAAGAACCGCCGTTACTAATGGAATTCCCATGAATGCCGAATTTCCGTAGATACAAGCCATACGGTACACAGCCCGTTCTTTATCACCCTTTGTTTGGAACATCATGGATGATACCAGAATCTGAATAATCATGACAATCATCATGACCCCCAAATTAATGGAAATCCCTCTCCAAAATGCAAATGAATGATCCAGTCCTGAAACGGACAGAACCACACTGCATGGCAATGCGATTTTTGTACATAAAACAGTCAAAACATTTAATGACTTTGAACTGATGAGTCTTTTTTGGGCAAAAACATACCCCACCCCAACTTCAACCGTCAATATAAAAATTTGTACTACTGTAATCCAGATATTATCCATTTCTCCTCAATTCCCTCCACCATTATTTTGCGGATTCATTTTTCTGCTGCCAGATTAAATAGTCAATACAGTCCAATGTCTTCTGCATTTTATGAATCTCTTCAAGAAGTTCTCCCCGTCGGCTGCGCAGGATGCGTATTCGTTCCACCTTGCCCTCCTCCCGCGAGAGTCCCATATACCTTTTTATTTCAGGGGCTGTAAATCCGGCATCCAGAAAAATGGAAATCAGTCCCATATCCCGGAACTGCTCTTCCTTATAATCTTTACTACCATCTTCCTGCCGAATCCCTTTTATCAAGTCAAGGGATTCATACCACTGGATTTTATCCTCCGGAATTTGAAATCTCCTGCTTATTTCCTGAATGTTCACGAATTTTTCTGGCCTCCTTTGTCAACTGCATGTTTTATCGCAAATCAAAAAAACTATTCATGTGTGGATGAAGTCCTGTTTTCCACTTACATGAATAGTTTATCTGTTTTCTTATTCTATGTCCAATGCGTATAATTTATATAAATATATGTTATTTTAGCATACTTTTGAAATGCTCCAGAAACTTCCCTGCTGCTCTGGTAACCGGCTGATATTTCTTCCATGCAAACACCGATGTCATGGACAATTCCGGATACAGGGGGATGAATATAAATTCCGTTCCCTCCATCAAATCAATGGAACCTTCAATCGTCAGGAAACATACGGTTTCATTGTTAATCAGCATGGTACCATTGGTAATCACATTGCAGGTCGCAAATGTAGTCAGACTGGAGAAGTCCTCTCCCAGCCAGCTTTCTATTTCTTTCCGGACAGAGTTCCTCTGGGGCGTCACCAGAGGAACTCCTGCCAAATCCTCCTTTGTGATAAACTCTTTGCCTGCCAGCCGGTTATCCCTGCGCATAAAAATGCCCCAGCGTTCCCGCTCCTTCATGCGGATATAATCATACCGTTCAATATCGACCGGCTCCATTAAAAGTCCAAAATCCAGCAGTCCCTTATCCAGCCGCATCTTAATGTGCTCAGCATTATTTGTATAGATTTCAAACTGGACATTGGGATATAGCCTGTTGAAATCAAGCATGGCTTCGGCCAAGGGACCAGAGGATTTCAGCGCGCCGCTTCCTATGGAAATCACACCGCCCAGCTCCGACCGCTCGCTAAATTCTCCTTCGATTTTATCAATCAGTTCCACTGCTTCCTCCGCTCTCCTGCGGAGAATCACACCCGCATCCGTAAGCACCAGGCGCTTTCCCCTGACAAAAAGCTGTGTCCCCAGTTCTTCTTCAAGCTGCGCCATATGACGACTGAGTGCCGGCTGCGTGATATGCAGCACTTCGGCTGCCCGTGATATATTTTCTTCCCGTACCACGGCCAGAAAATACCGGAATATACGAATTTCCATTGTGTGCACTACCCCATTTTTCATTATTCTGCCTGCTGGTGATATACTAAGATTTTAAGTGAATGCAAGCAGTCAGTCAACTAGAAAATGGAATTGCGTTTCATTGTAAAATCTGCTTTATTCGTATTTTTTGAGAACTGTCTATACGTTCCTCTTTCAACTCCCGAACTGTACAATGGTGTTGGAGGTGAACAGCCAGTGGAAAAACTTGATTTATCCTATATGGGGTCTATATTCAAAGAGGCTCGGCTTGCGGGGAACATGACGCAGGAGGAGCTTGCGGAACAAGTAGGAAAAACAGCCCGCTACATACAGGCAATTGAAAACGAGGAGCGGAGCGTCAGCATAGACACACTGATTCGGTTGGTCCGGGCGCTGGGAATCTCGGCGGATACTGTCGCCTACCCAGACCGTGAAATGGACAACGGAGAAACAGAACAACTGATCCGCTGCATCCGTTTGCTGACCATCAGGGACAGAAAGGTGCTGCTGGCCAGCGCCAAGCAGATGTTGGAAACAGAATAATGGGAACTGCCCCTTGCGGGTGGTTCCTTTTTCTTTTTCTGCTGTTAAAGATTTCTTCAAGTGATCCCTTCCCTGCATACGCCACATTGACGCATTCCATACGCCACCCAAAGGGCAGACTTGCCCCTTGGCGGCGTATTTGCGTATTAAGGCTATACTTTCTTCAGTGTGTAGAGCAGACTGCTTCTGCCGCCGTTCTCGCGCCAACGCTGCTCCTTCTCCAGCAGACCTGCCTGTATTAAATCCGCAATGGCACGCTCCACCGTTCTGCGGGAAAGCTGCAGCTCTCTCGCAATCGTTCCGATGGACGGATAGCACTGTCCATCCTTATTACAGTGGTCTTTCAGATACATATACACAGTCTTAGCCCGGTGCGGCAGATCCTCAGCGTAGATCGCGGAAAAGTATCCCATAGGCACACACCCCCCTAATCTGTCCGGAGAGGCATCCTGCGTGGCAGGGCGCGATGTTCTTTCTGTCCTGTTGCAGGTGCATGGAACTGTCCTCCGGATTTAGAAACAGATTCTGGCGGGAGCGGCGGTTCGTCCACTTCATTCTCGTCACAATCATCCCTGCGGCGCATGATTTCCTGTTCCAGCTCGAAGCGGTCGGCATAAGCCACCGATCTTGCGGCCTGTTCTTCCACCTCGTAGGCGCCGCCAAACGTAATGCCCCATTTCAGAAACAGCGGCAACCTTGTCTGCATCGGGCAGCATCCTGTTTTTGCTAGAATGAAGTGGCCCTTTGGCAGTGTTTTCAATTCGTCCGGCGTCATCAGCGGCCGGCTCATCATCTGCAGGCTCTGGCTGGGATCGTTCTTTCCTCTGGAAATGGAGCCGCTCATCACTGTCCGGTTGCCCAGGGCCTTGGAGAGAATGTCAGCACTTTCCGAGTTGGGTGCAAAACCGCCGAACAGAATATCCTGACAGTTGTCAATGATGATGCTGGAACCTTCTTTTCCATAGTTCTTCTGAAGCTGTGCAAAACTTTGGATAATCGGCACCATACTGATCCGGCGGGAACGTCCGGCGGAGAACATCATCTCCATCGACTCAATTTTCGGTATCGTTCCGATTTCATCCGCAAACACCATGACGCGGTTCGGCAGCTTCCCTCCATGCTCATCGGCGATGGTCAACATCTCCCGATAGAGCTGCTGCAGGAACAGGGATACCATGAAATATTTGGTGTTATCTTCTTCTGGCAGCACAATGAAGATGGCCGACTTGCTGGTACAGAAGGTTTCTGTATCCAGTGCGCTGTCGAAACACAGGATCTGCTCCATCTCAGAATCCAAGAACGCATTCAATCGGGACATGGCGGTGGAAAGAACAGAAGCCATCGCCTGATCGGCGGAGTTCAGCGCCGCACCGGCAAACCATTTGGCCTTGTGGGTGGGCGGCAGCTTATCCATCAGAAGCTGGAACAGGCTGCGATTCTTCACTGGCGAAGGAGCCAGCAGGTCTTGGATCAGCTTGAATACGGAAATAATGTGCCGTTTCTCCGGAGGACAATATTCCGCAATCAGCAGGATGACCGAAGCCAGCAGACCCTCGGCGGCATCGTAGAAAAATGCATTTTGTCCATAGCTGCTGGCCTCGGCTCCGTCAGAGCAGATGATAGTTTTGGCGGTGATCTTCGCATACTTTTCCGCTTTTGCCTTGGCGGTCAGATTCTCCGGGTGTGCCAGATACTCATCCATATATTTGTTGACCAGAGTCAGAATGTTATCCCCATCGGAACGGGTGGGGTTTCGCAGATCCAGCACGGAAATTTTATAGCCGTAGCAGTCTTTGGCAATTCCGGCGTAGTTGCGGAACAGGTCGCCCTTGGTGTCGGTGCAGAGCCAGCTCATGCCGGAGGCACAGGCATACTCGATGTTGGGATATAAAAAGTTGGCGGTCTTGCCGACACCCGCCGCGCCAATCATCAGGCAGTGGATATCACCGCTGTCCACCAGTGCGATGACTGCCATGCCATGCTTCTTGCAGCCGACCACCAGCCCCTGCTCTCTTGGCAGTGCTTCGCCCCGCCGCCAGCGTTCCGGTTCGTAGGGAACTGCAGCGTAGGTATCTTTGATTTCTTTCTCAGTGGCGAACCGCGCTGTGCCATGCTGACCGTCGCCCACGGTCTTGGACTTGATCCCGTTTAGGGTGTAGTAATGTGCCAGCAGGGAAAGCCCGCCGATGACGGCGAACATCCCAAGACCGACGCATATCAATAAAACGATTTGATGTGTCTGCATTTTCTCCCTCCCTTCAGACCATTTGCATTGTCCGATGCGGTTCTTTCTCAGGCACGACCATCTGCCCCTGCCGTACCTGCAAATCCTCGTTCCAGTCCTTTTGCTGCGAAAAGAGCGAGAACACGTTTCCGTATCCCCGCTCTGTCAAAATTCCTTTGATTCGTTCTCTTGCCTGAATGCCTGCCTTGTCGTTATCAAGACAAAGGCCAATCTTCTGTACCTGCGGATTATCAACTAAGAGTTGAAGCAGAGCGCGTTCCGACACACCACAGAGAGATACATAGCTGTGTTGCTGCCAGTCCCTCTGGTACAGAGAGATAAATGACAGCAGATCAATGGGTGCTTCAAACACATAGACCGTATCACTCTTTCCAGTGAAGTGAAAGCTGTACCGGGGATCGCAGCCGTCCACATTTCCCTTGAACGGTTCTCCCTGGGTGTACGTTCCCCGCTTATGCGCGTGGCGGGCAACACCGTTTGAATCAATGCCCACGAACACGGCGTTGTGATACTGTGCATCCTCATAGATCAGCTTTGCTCTGGTAAACACTGAAACCACATCCCGGTCAAGGCAGCGCGTTTTGGTCAGGTATGCAAACACCCGGCGCATATCCCGATTCGCCTCTGGCAGCGCGAATGGTTTCGGCGGCTCCGGCCTGCGCTGCTCACTGGGGCGATATGCCTGTCCCTGTTCGCCGTTCAACAACATCGTCACGGCATCCGGGAAGCTCCTGCCGTAGAACATCTGCACAAAGTCAATGGCAAGACCGCCTTTCTCACTGGCATGATCGTACCACTCATTTCCCCTTACCGTGATGCTGTGGTCGCTGGCCAGCCGCTTCTCTCTGCCGGAGCGGAGCAGCTTTTCTCCCTGCCGCACAAGAAAATCTTCCAGATCCACGGCATTGGCCCGCTGTTTCTGATCGTCTGTAAAATAAACATATCCAGACATGAAAACACCTCCTGTCAATAAGTCTGTTGCTGTATGGGTTCCCGGTCATCCCGTTTGTGTCCCTGCGCCTGTTTTTTCTCTGCCAGCTTCCGGCGACGTTTCCGGTCGATGTGGAACGGGCTGCCGCCTGTGGCTTTCCGGTAGTCCTCCCGGAACAGGTTCTCCAGCCGGTGCAGCAGACGGGTCGCCGCAAGGAAAGCGGAAGGGTCGCGGAACGAATCCAGATGATCGAGAAAAAACTGGGCATAAATATTTCCCTGCGCGGCGGACGCCTGCAGGAACAGCACTGCTTTTTCCCTGTCACGGGGAACATCGTGACCGCAGAGATAGAGCTTGCCAAGAATATACTGGGCATACTGGTTATTCTGATCCGCTGATTCGGTAAGCCATCGGATGGCGATATCCACATCCTTTGGCAGATGCTCTCCGGTCAGATACAGTTTACCGAGCTGATATTCTGCATACTCGTTCTTCTGGTTTGCTGCCTGTGTGAACAGCTCCACGACCCCTGCAATATCCTGCGGTACATCCTCCCCAGCCAGATAGAGTTTGGCGAGAGCATATTTGGCATACTGGTTTCCAAGGTCAGAGGAAAATGACAGCCATTTCACGGCAGCGGTCACATCCTTTGGAATATCCTCTCCAGCCAGATAAAGCCTGCCGAGCTGGTAGGCTGCGTATTCATTTTTTTGTTCTGCTGATTGCGTGAACAGCTCCACCGCCTTTGCGATATCCCTCTGTACATATTCTCCGTCACGGTAGAGCTTGCCCAGTGCATATTGCGCCGCCGCATTGCCGCCCTCGGCTGCTTTTGTAATCCACGCCACAGCCTGTTCCGGATCGCCGCTGCCATTTTCCAGCCACAGCCTGCCGAGGGCATACTGTGCGTTGACATTCCCCAGTTTAGCGGAACGCCCCCAATAATCTGCCGCAGCGGCATCGTCTTGATCTGTACCGGTTCCGGTGTGAAACATCTGGCCGAGGCGGTATTGCAGCTTGTCATCATGGCTTCTCATCTCCAACTGCAAAAAACCGTGAAACGCCTGTATGAAATGTATATCTAACTTTTCTGTGCTTTTCTCTGTACCAATTCCGTCCCGGTACATCTTGGCCAGTTCATAATCTGCATATGGGTTGCCCTGATTGGCGGAACACTCGTAGAGATGGAGCGCCTGCTCATAGTTCTGTTCCACGCCCTGACCGCGATAATATAATCCTGCCAATGAGTATTGCGCGTACTTGTGGTTCACATCAACTGCCTTTCTAAACCACAGAGCGGCTTTCCCATAGTCCTGCTCCGTGCCAAGACCGGCAGCGAACATTTTCCCGATACGGTATTGCAGATAGGATCGCTGCTTTTCTTCCGCAACCTGTTCTTCATTCAGAAATGCCTCCAGTGCATTCGCATACCATTTCTGCGCCGCATCCAGATCAATCTCTCGGCCAAGACCGTCTTTGAACATTCTGCCGAGGTCATGCATGGCAAACGCATTTCCGGATTCCGCTTCCAACAAAAACAGGCGGAAGGCTTCCGCGAAGTTTGGTTCTTGATTTTCGCCGCCATAGAAATTTTTTCCGGCTTCCTTGTACCTGTTATTCCACCACTTTTGTCCGGAGCCTCTGCCATTTCTTCTTCCTGTATATCCATCTTCCTGTCGCTCTGGCACTGCTTCTTCCTGAAATTCGGGTTCTGTTTCCGATGCTGCTTCCTGCTCCAGTCTCTCATCCCCCAGTGGTTCCGGCATCGTTTCATCCTCAAATGTAAAATGGTGACCGCCCAGCTTCAGTGCTTCGGCAATCACCATGTTTTTGATACTTTTAAATTGTGGCTGACTGGACAGCGGCGGCAGGGGAGGTGCATTCTTCTGGTAAATCTGCAGGATTTCCTTCTGCCAGTTTCCCCATACCTGATACAGCGCATCCACCCGATTGTCCTTTGCCAGTTCATCTACAATCTCATCAATCAGGTTCTTCACATCCCGTTTGAGGTACCCGTACACTTTTTTGCCGCCCGTATTCTGCAGGCGTTCTGACAATCGCACCATCATTTGCTCTATCTCCGGGCTGACCAGGACACCGGATCGCAGCTCATCCATCAGTTCCCGCATCACTTCGGCGGCTCCTGTTTTTAATTCCGAGCGGGCCTGATTCTGTTTTTCATAGATGTGTGCAAAATCCTGACGGAAAATATCGTGCGCCAGTTCTGAACGCATGGCTTCGATGGATTTTTCGGTGAGATACCCATCGTTGTCCTTCGCCGAGTAGACCATAAGATGCACATGGGGATGGTGTCCCTCATTATGGAACGCTGCATACCACCGCAGGCTGGCGCTGTCGATTTTCATATGTTTGCAGAGCATTGCCCGCTTGGATCGCAGCAGAGCCATCCACTGTTCGGCACTGTCATAACCGAGTCTTGCCGCGTCCTCCCGCCGCAGGGATACAACGTGTGTCCAGACCGGGCCTTTGTGGTTGATTACCTCATTCTGTACCTTCGCCAGCACCACAGGCTGACCCGCGTCCGTGAACAGACCATGCTCGCCGACACGCTCCACGCGTGGACGGTTTGCAATGTAGTCCACATAGTTTTCCCGCTTGGCTACAAGGTCGAGGTTCTGCTCCAGCGCACAGGAGATCAGTTCCGAGGCATTTCCTATGGTGGGGTGTAAAAGAAAATCCGCGTACTCCAGCATTTCTTTTGCTGCCGGAATATCGCGGACAATCTGGCGGATCAAATTTTTCTGATTTCCTGTAGCTGGGAGGAGGAGCTTACTCTCATCCGCCTTTTCCACACCCTCGCGGGTTCCGATGTAACGGACGTAATTTTCAAGCTGGGCGGGCGGCGCATCCCGCAGATACCGGGAAGTAAATATGATTTTGGGCATGACAGGATTCCTTTCCGTGCTGTTAAGAGTATTGCTGTTTTCCTGTTCCGGTGATAAAATAAACCTGTGCAGTTCATAATGAAAATAATAAGGAGGCAGTTATCTTGAGAAAAAATTTTGGAGCAAAGCCTTATACCTATCCGCAGCCGGTACTGATCATCGCCTCCTATGACGAGAACGGTACCGCCGACGCCATGAATGCCGCATGGGGCGGCATCAGCGAAAGCACCGAGATCTCCATGTGCTTAAGCGCCGGACATAAAACGGTAAAGAACATTCTGGCACGTCAGGCGTTCACGGTAAGTATGGCCGACGCCGCCCATGTGGTGGAATGTGATTATGTTGGAATCGTATCGGCCAACGATGTGCCTGACAAGCTGGCGAAAGCAGGTTTCCACACCACAAAATCCGAATTCGTGGACGCGCCGCTGATTGACGAGCTGCCGATGGTGCTGGAATGCAGACTAATCAGCTATGACGAAGAGTCCTGCCGTCTGGTAGGTGAGATCGTCAACGTCAGCGCGGATGAACGCATACTAAACGCAAACGGGAAAATCGATCCGGATAAACTGGAGCCGATCACTTTCGACCCGGTTAATAACACTTACCTGAAGCTGGGCGAAAAGGTTGGCAACGCATTCAAGGACGGTATGAAACTGAAATAGGCAAAACGCAGCAAGGCCCCTGAGCCATGAAAAGTTCAGGAGCCTTGTTTTTTCTATGCCGTTACAGTGCGCCCAGCTTTTTCAGCAGTTCCACACAGTCCTTTGCGCCCTGCACATAGAGATGCCTGCACTCGTGGTCGGCAATCAGGCTGTTCTTCACATGATAATTCTCCAGTGCCTGACGATCCTCCGGTGAAAGTTTATCGAGTATCTTCTGGCGCTGCAGGGACAGTTCACCCAGTTCCCTGTACCTTTGGCTTTCTTCTTCATCACAGCCTTTTCTGTACTCCATCACGGCACGTTCTGTCATCTCGGTGATGACCATTTCAAAAATTTCATTCTTGTCCATTGAGAATACTCCTTTTTTTCACACACCATAAACGAATGCGGTGTGACAGTCCATATCCAAACCCAACAAATCATTTCTCACTTTTTAGGTTTCGCGTTTTTGATATTTGTATGCACTTTCAAAATCGACCGCTCCGTTGATGCGTCTGACTTCCTCCAGACATTTTAAGTGTAACTTCCGCAGAGCTTCCTCGTCAACATCATGTGTGTAGGCGATCACCTGTGACAGCTTACTCAGCTCCACAGCAATTTTAAATTCCATCCGGGCAATCCGGTTCTCACTGTCCTGCACGGTTCCCGTCATCACGGAGGAGAGGGATTGCAAAAGGTAATCCTCCGCTTTCTGCGAAGTGAGGAAACCAAGATAAAATCGCAGCGCATCTTCAATCAGTTCGGTGCGGTTCTGCACGGTGGAATCCCGGATATAGACATCCGCAAGCTCCAGAAGCTCCGTATTGACCCGGATGGAAAATTTGGTCTTGTCGGCATTTCCGCTCATAAGTCGCCCCCTTCCTGATGGTATTTTGTCAAGCCACCTGTTTTCTCTCCCTGTACCGGCTGTTTCCCGGTGACAAGCCACCCGTTTTGGAGAAACAGATATTTCCGGGTGGTAGGAGGTATTCCCGACCGGCTTTGCCGGACGGTGTTTTCCGGGCGAGGGGGCTTTTCAAAGCCACCCGCCCTTTAACCTGCACACGTTTCGACCCTGCCATTTCTCTCTGGAAACCAGCCGTTACAGGCTTTCCCGGCTCTTTTCCGGAAGATGCGGCCACACTGCCCCAACGCTGGCAAAACCCGCCGCAGGGGTACACGGATGCCGCCCTGCCCCGGAAAAGCCCACACAAAGCCTCACAGGGGCGGACACGGGGGAACGGGCGGTTTTCGTCCCGCCGCATGACTTATACGCCGCCTTCCTGTGCTGTACTCTCCACGAAACGGGCAGCCGGTCTGGCCGGACGGCGGGGGCGTTCTCTGGCGGCTCCGTCGCGGGAAACCTTATCATCGATGTACTCACGGGTGGCCTGCGGCACATATTTCTCATAGAGCTTTTGAACCGTTTCGTTCAATTCCTCCTGCAGATTAGCGTCCCGTTTCCCCATATGGAAGGTCAGGGCATCCAGCTTTTCCGTATTGAACGAGAGGGTCAGCGTTGTGTTTTTCATGAGAGAATCCTCCTTATCTGCATCTATATTTTTATGGGAACAGCAACAGCCGCCAATCCTCTGGCGGTCTGCCGCTGGTTTGTCTTTCTACGAAAGCTGCTTAAACAGCTTAACGCCATCTTTCAGACCTTCCAGATAGAGGGCGGCGCACTCATCTTCTGCCGCCACCATGCCATCTGTCAGGTGATTGTCCAGCCAGTCCCGTTCTTCTTCCGGCAGGGAACGCAGGATTTCATCCATCCGCTCCACATTCTTCTTCGTTCTATCCAGCCAGTCCTGCCCCTGTCCTCTGGCAAACCGTTCCCGGATATTCCGAATGCGCTCAGCCAGAAGTTCCCTTGCCATCTCATCCAGTCCTTCCATCGCTTCCACCTCCTTTCCACCACCGAACATACTACACAAGCGGCCGCAAGTCGATACCACAATGTACTAAAAATCAATCAGCAGGAAGCCTTCCTATGGCGAAAAAATGCTGCCGCCAGTAGTTGCTGTCGATGTCCGCGTACTGGATTGGGGAACCGCAGTGAATCATTTGATTCCCGCCAGTATAGATTCCAACGTGGCTTACCGGTCCGGAGCTGGCGTAGGTCTTAGTAAAGAAAATCAAATCCCCCGGCCGGGCTTCGTCCCTTGGAACGATGGCGCACTGGTTGTAGATGCCCATGGCAGTGGCGCGGGGCAGGTTGTAAACACCGGACCGGGTATAGACCCAACACACAAACCCGGAGCAGTCAAAGGAGGTCTGCGGCGTGGAACCGCCCCACACATAGGGGTATCCAAGGTATTTTTCTGCTTCCGCAATCAGCGCGGCATAGCTGCCATCGCCCATGGCCGCTCCGGGCGGCAGCCCATGCTCCGGCGAAACCTGCCCGCATTTTGCCAGCACATAGATGCGGCTGGCATTGGACCTATTCTCCGGGGTAATGGCCATTCCCAGTTCTGCGGCCAGGTTTTCGTACACCGTTTCCATGTCCGCGATGGGGACGGCCACAGTGTAGGGTTCGCCGTCCCCGTCCTCCCGTTCCTCATAGGTAACGAAGCAGTCGGCGAACCGGCGATGGTCCCCGCCGTTCATTCCGGACTGGTCCGCGCCGAAGAACAGAGAGTAAAAAATAGCTTTTACCTCATAGGCGTCCACCGTCCCATCCTCCGCCATGCCGTTGATTTCTGACAGGGCGGCGTCCAGAGTGGTAAAGCTCTCCCGCATCTTTTCAATGTACATTCGGTAATCAGCGGGGAGCTGGGAAGATAAATAGCCGCCGTGGAATGCAAGATCCACAGCGGCATTGTTGTGGCTGGCCGTACCGGATAAGGCGCTTAACATGACCACGATGATTAAAATAAACGGGGTCAGCACGGCGGCCGCCACCGAGGCGATGGCTGTCCATGTACGCTTATCCGATGCCAGGAAAAGGGCGGCTTTCGCCGCCAGCACAGCACCAGGCGATGCCATAGGCGATTCCTCCTTTCGGACACAGGGCTGGTAAGCCCCCGTCCGGGAGGCTTATCACTTTGCCCTGTCTGTTAAATTATCTCTGGTAATCTCCAGTGTTTTCGGGTGAATGACCGTGATATATCTGCCCAATTCCTCAGCATAGCGGACGGTCCGGCCTGCGCTGCTGCGGGCGGCTCCGTCCCAGACTGCCAGCACATAGCCGCTGTTCTCCACCATATAGCGGTTCCGTTTGCCCATGCAGTCCCTGGTGTATACGCCCTGAAGCTGGTTCTCCTTATCGCTGGCGGCAATGATGTCAAAGTACCGCTCTCTCTGGGGAATCGTCCAGTTCGCTGCCTGTTCTTCATAGGGAATGGCACACTCCAGCGTCACCTGCGGCTGGGTTTTCTTCAGTTCCAGCACCAGCTCTGCACAGATTTGGTCAATGCCAAGAGCCATGCCCGTAATAAAGTTGACAAAGCCCTTTTCCGTCGCCAGCCACAGGATTTCCTGCCGGAGCCGTTCTTTCAGCCGCACACAATCCGGGTGCTGCTCGTCAAATTGAAAGGTCAGCCGCTGGGGGCGGTGTCCGGTAAAACAACAGGTCTTGCTGATATCCATTTTTCGAGTCCTCCTTTGCCTCTTTTGCTGGTGCTAATTATACTCTTTAGAGGTAATTTGTTCAACTCATTTGCTGATGTTTAACTTCAATAGAGTGGGTTAAACTATCTTTATTGAGGACAAAGGCGGTGAGAACATGAAAAAAGACTTTGATTCTGCCATTGGGCAGCGTATCCGTGAAAAACGGGAGGCTCTTGGTTACAGCCGGGAGTATGTGGCGGAGCAGGCGGAGATGTCCCCATCGTTTCTTGCTGATGTGGAACTGGGCGTCAAAGGGTTTTCCGCTTCCACGCTCATAAAGCTCTGTAGGACGCTGGGGCTTTCCGCAGATTATATTCTGTTCGGAAGCCAATCCACATTTGATTTTTTCAAAGCCGCCGAACTGCTTTCCGGGCTTGACCCGAAGTATCTTCCCCTGGTGGAAGATTTATTGGCAGCTTACACAAAATCCATACGACTGTCCAACAAGTAGGCCGCATCCGGAACGATGCGGTTTTATTTTTGATGCATCCAGCCGCCCAGGCCAAACAGCGTCTGCTGGCCGTCCCCGCCGTGCTGCGCCTGCGAGAGCGCAAGCTCATAGGCGCGGTCGATGGCATCGGATAAGATATCCGTATCAAAGCCTGCCGACTCATAGCCCTGTAAAATCACATCGGCGTAATAGTCCGAGGGGATACCGAACTCATGGCCGGGCGTCATGACATAGACCATGGCCGACACCCTCTGACCGTCCAGCTCCACCTCCATCATCTGCTTCTCATAAAGGCGGGGGTACCCCTCATAGCGGTCGAGCGAAGCCTCGTCTGCCGGATGGATTTTCCATAACAGCACGGGCACGGAGCCGCCCTCCCTGGGCTCCACCGTAGCCACCGCGCCCCGGCGTCCTCCCCGGAACAGCAGCTCATAATCCTTCAGTTCACTCTTTCCCGCCACCTCCGCGGTGGGGCAGCGGACTGCCATCTGCGGCAGGTTCAGGTTGCTGCCATAGGCGATATACAGCGTTGGTTTTCTGCTCATCTTGTTCTCCTTCCTCATGCATAATGCAGGGTTACATCCGCATCACAAAAGCCGGGGCTTCTTCTGAAACTCCGGCCTGCTCTGCCAGTTCTATGATGGGTTCCTGCGGCGCGGCTTCCATGGCCCGCTCCCGCTGCTCCTTTTCTTTTTTCTGCCTTAACCGTTCTTTCTGCGCCTCGGCCTGCGCCGGGTCACGCCATGCGATACAGCCGGGAAGATTGGCCAGCAGGTGCTGGCGGGCGGTGGCGAATTCATCGCCGTTCAGTCCCAGCCGCAGCAGCCAGGTGCGGAAGGTATACTTCTCATTGGTGGTCTGGGTTTTCCTCCGGCTGGCACAGCTCTGGTTCAATGCCTGCGCCCCAATGGCCAGACAGAACTGGATATACGCCTTGATTTTCCCGGCGTGGAGCGTCCCATTGAACAGGCGGAACTCCACCGTGCCTTTCTGAAACACGCTGTGCAGATTCAGGCAGTGGTAGCGGCTGTCATCATAATGGGTGTGCCTGCGGCTGTCGCCGTCATACCAGATCCGTTCCACGTCCTGCATGGAGCGGGGCCTGCGTCTGTTGAGTTCTTCCAGGAAACGCTGTTCCACGGGCTGGCACCAGCGATGCTGGCGGGCAACGGAAACGCCAAGGGCCTTATAAATCAAGTCCTCTTTGGAAGCCATGATATTGGTGATGTTACGAAGTGTCCGGGCATCGAACGGAGACGCGTCAATATGCACATGGATGCCGCAGCTCCCATTGGTGATGGCTCCATTCTCCTTTAGTTTGCGGATCATCTCCTGGATGGGAATGATGTCCTCATACCGGCAGATTGGGCTGACCATCTCGGTCCGGTATTCTGCGCTGGCAGGCACTCTTTCACCTCCGTCCTTCCGTTGGGCATCGATGCTGGCGTCACTCATAAACTTCCACTGCCGCCCCCAATTGTCCAATGCCGCATAGGCGCTATACCCAGAGCCGATGTACTGCGACGAGGTACCAAAATAGGCGGCGCACACCTGGGCGGCCTTCTCACGGGTGATACCGGTCATCTCAATCTCGATGCCGAACCGCTGTTCTTTCATGTCCATGTGCATTCACCTCCCGCTTAACGCCCGCCTGCTTTCCCGAACAGCCTCGCCTTATGCTCCGGGGCGTTCACCATCAGGTTGTACCGCTCATTGCCGCATTTGTAGAGGCACACGCCCCGCTGGGGGTAACGGATCAGGTTGTATTCGCTGTCCTCCAGCTGCAGGGTGTCCGTATAAAACCTGGCGTCGATGCTGCCCGCATTGAACAGAAACTGGTGGGTGGGGATGGAGAACAGGGGCTTTGTGTACTCCCGGACGCCGTCCAGGTTGAAATCCTCCAGGTTCTGGCTGGCGATAATGACCGCCGAGTCCTTCTTACGGACACGCTTCATGAAGTTGCGTACATACTCCACAGCCGTCAGATTGGAAAGGAACAGGTAAAATTCATCCAGGCTGGCAACGGTGTTCCCCCCGGTCAAAAGCTCATCCGACATGAAAGAAAGCACGTTGAACAGCAGGGCGTTCTTTAAGCTCCTGCTGGCCTGCAGCAATCCCTTTACACCGAATGTCACGAAGCTGGAATCCGTGATATTGGTATGCCCGTTGAAGAACTTGCTCTCCGCGCCCACACACATGGAGTTTAAGCCCAGCAGGATGCTCTGGAGCATTTCGGCGGTGTAGAGCTGCCGCCTGCTCCCGTCAAAGCCCTTATACTCCACTTCGATAAAGGCGTAAAGGTCGGACAGAATGGGGTAATCCTCCGGTCCCAGACGTTCAAAGTCACACTGGTCATGGAGTCCCCACTTGGCATACAGCTTCTGGAGCATGATCTCAATCACGTCGATTTCCCGGTCGGTAAAGTCCTTATAGGTACGGAAAAAATCTTTCAGAAAGCTGATGTGCTGGGAGAGCCGGGAACGGATGCGGAAGGTCTGGGGCGCATCCAGATCCTCCGGGCCGCCGCTGTCGTCCCACGTTTTCGGTTCCAGCGGGTTGATGAGATATTCTCCGCTCATCAGGTCAATAAAACAGCCGCCAAGGTTATTGGTCAGATCTTCGTATTCCATTTCCGGGTCGAGGGCGCACACCTTCATGCCGGATTCCCGCAGGTTGGTCAGCAGGAGCTTGAGCAGGTAGCTCTTGCCCTGCCCGCTGTTGCCAAGGATCAGGATGTTGGCGTTGGTCTTGTCATCAGCGCGGCGGTTAAAATCCACCAGCACGTTGCTGCCAAACTTATCCCGCCCGATGTAAAAGCCCTGCGGGTCGGTCTTGCCGGAGTAGTTGAAGGGGTACAGGTTCGCCACGCTGCTGGCAGGCAGGACACGCTCGAACTGATCCCGGAACAGGTTCCAGCCCGTGGGCATCACGCACTGGAAGCCCTGCTGCTGGCGGAGCATGAGACGGTCCACATTTAACTTGGAGCGGATCAGCTCGGTCAGCACCTCGGTCTGTAACAGTTTTAACTGGTCGATGTCGTGGGCGCACAGCTCCAGATAGACCGCCGCATGGAGCAACGGCTCCCGGTTCCGGTGCATCTGTGCCACAATGGTGGTCACGTCCTGCAGGTTGCTCTCCGCCAGCACCGTCTGCTGCAGGTCATTGGTATTGCTCCGGTCCATACGGTTTTTGTTGGCGGCATTGCTGATGATTTTCCGTTCCTCCACCGGGGTCACATGGCGGGTATAGATCCGCAGGGTGACGCCGTCCTTTTCGCCCAGGTGGGACAGGATGGCCTGCTCATCGGTGGCGGTCGGGTACTCTCTGAGTGCCCACACACAGCGGTAGGTGTTGCCGCAGATGAAGTGGTCGGTTTCAAATTTAATCACGGAGGGTGCAATCATATCCAGAAACTCCTGAATACGCACATCCTCCACTGGCGCCTGTGCGGCGATTTTTGTTCGCTTCAATGGGTAACCTCCTTTGATTTTTGGCAGAAAGAAAGCGCCGGACACATTTCTGCATCCGACGCATTGCCGTTTTCTTTTTTCTGTTTTATTTTAATTCCATGCCGGCCGGTCCCTGTCCCGGCTTGGGAAACGGGATTTGAAACAGGCGCAGGATTTCCTTTTGGGATTCCAGTTCCCGCTCCGCGATAAACTCTATAAAATCATGGCTGTCCCGGTGCGCCCGTTCCAGCAGGGAGATGTAATCCATGCGCAGAACCGGCGGAATCACAGCCGGAAGGTAGCCGTCCTGTATCAGCGCCAGGTTCATCAGCAGGCGGGCCACCCTGCCGTTGCCGTCTTTGAAGGGATGGATAAACACGAAACGCTTATGAAGCTCGGCGGCAAATTCCACCGGATGGAGTTTGTCTCGCTCCTGCGCCGCCCATTCAAACAGGCGGTTCATTTCACGCTCCAATTTCTCCGGAGCCGTGGTCGGATAGTGGGAGCCGGTAATGATCACTTTCATATCCCGGTACCGCCCCGCATACTCCGGCTCGATGTTCCGGTAGAACAGCTCGTGCATGCCCAGAACCGCCAGCTCATCAATGCGGCGGCTCCCCAGCAGGGAGAACATGAAATCGTAGGCTCTCGCGTGATCCACCGCCTCCAGCATATCCCGCAGCGGCCTCCCGCCCACAGTCAGGCCGTCCTCCAAAAGCACCTTTGTCTCACTCTCCGTCAGGGAGTTCCCCTCCAGCGCGTTGGACGTCCACGTCAGCCCAATCCGGTAATAGTCCTTTATCTGTTCCAGCATTTCGCCCTGCAGCGGGCGTAAAGCGTTGATTTCCGTTTGAAAGCAGTCCACCTTCTCTAACACATCCACAGCGTCACCATCCTCTCGATTTGCTTCTTAAAGTATACCATGGCTCGAAAGCACCTCGCCAAGTGTTCACATTATACCACATCGGAGCGAAAAAAAGTAGGGCTTTCAGCGGCAGGATATCCATTCCGTTAATCGTTAATCTTCCCATTAATCCTCCGAGATGATCCACCGCTCCCCATCGAAGTCCTCAAACTTCTCCGTGGTCACATTCTGCTCATAATACACAGCCAGAATGCGCTTGATATCCTCCCGGTCGGCCCGTTTTACGGAAAATCCCTGTTCCTTGAGGGACTTTTCGATACGGGAAAGGTAGGGGAACACCTCAGACTCCTTTTCGTCCTTCAGGCGGATGAGAATCAGGAATTCGCGGGCGGTCGCCATCTGCACCTGTATCCGGTCAAGGTGGGTCTGGTCTTTTTCAAGGAGCTTTCGCACCACCGGGTTATCCTCCTTATCCATGCGGGAGCGCAAAAACCGCTTGTTGTCCTCGAAGCTCTCCCGGCTGTTTAAGCACAGCATCTCGATTTCCGCCACACCCTTCAGCACCGTCATCAGGGCATAGATCCTTGCCCCCACGCTGGCCTCGGACAGTACCGAGATGTTGGAGGGCTTGACGATAAAATACACCAGTTCCCCCTGTCCGTGGGTGACGAGGCTGTATTCTGTCACCGCCCTCGCCCCGATGAGCTGGCGGGTGGAGGCTTTCTCACGGGCCTTGTTCTTTTCTGCTTTATTTTTTTCCGCTTTTTTGCTCATCGCGTCATCCTCCATTCGTAGAACTGCTGGCGGGTGAAAAAGAACCCGCAGGCATATTTGATAAAGTCCAGAATGCTGGTGTCCTCAAAGCGGATTGTCAGAAAGGCAAACAGCGCCGTCAGGACAATGGGCGGGAGGAATCCCGCCTGCGTCAGTGCCAGAATCGAAATCACCCCACACACGCCGATGATGCCGATATCCTTGAGCTGCCAGAGCCACAGGGTAGCTTTGGACTTTAAATTGTCAGGGTAAATATACACAAATGCTCACCTCCAAAGAGAAACCGCCGGACTTCCAGCGCCTCGGCGGTTTCATGATAACCGGTTATTTCTGCTCATCTTCCTTTCCGGCATGAGCCGTTTCCGCTTCTGCCAGCGCCTGTTCAATCAGGCTGACCACAAAATCTTTCTGGCTCAGACCCTGTTTTTTCAGATGCTCCTTGAGCCGTCCGAACAGTTCCTCCGATACCTGGAACGCCAGTGTCCTTGTCTTTCCATCCATCGCCTTTCCTCCCATCTCAAAATGTTCCTTCAGTACCATTTCCACATACTGCGGCAGTGTCAGCTCCAGTCTTTCCTGCTCTGTCCGTACCTGCATATGCAGGGATTCCGGAATCATGGCACAGAGATTTTTTCGTTTTTCCACGCGGCATACTCCTTTCGCTGATTTTTTACAAGCCAAGTATATCGGCACCGGCAGGAAAAAGCTATGACGATACCCAACAAGGATTTCTGCCAAGGTAAAGCAGATGTACCAATGTTATAGAAAAATCAGGCTATTCCCCCCTGATTTTGCGTAAAAAATAAGCAATGCCACGCAGGACGAAGTCCACGCATGGGATTGCCACGCTGTTGCCCAGCGCCTTATAGCGGGCGCTGTCCGATGCGCCGGGGATGTCTGTCCAGCCATCGGGCAATCCCTGGAGCCGCTCACATTCCAGCGGAGTCAGGCGGCGGATCAGGTTCCGGTTTTCCACGATGCATTTATCCTGCCCCACATGCTGATTATTGATCCCCTTGCCGTCATCCATGCACAGCGCTCCGACGACCTGCTGGTAGGGCTGGCTGATTAAGTCCGTGGCGTCTTTGTGCTGCCTGGCGCTCTGAGTCGCGGATACTTCATTTTCCAGAAATTCATCGCTTCTCTGGCGGGAAAACACGGCATGGCGGTCCATGCCCGTCAGCGTGTACGCAATGTCTGTCTGATAACCGCACCCGTTGCCGCCGTTTTCCGGCTGGCGGTCAATAATATTTCCCGCAATACAGAAGCTCTCCTGCAGGATAGCAATCCCTCCCTGATTCTTGCTGGGATCCGGGTTGGCCGTGTCGATTGTCCTGGCAACCTCTGTTTCCCGGCATCCCGAATACGGATTGGCGGATTTCATGCTGTTAGATTCCTTGGAGTCCAGGCTAAAGGCAACGGCCTTTCCAACCAGCGGCACATTGTTTCCGCCAGTGCCGTACCGGGCGGACATCGTCGGCGCGACCGGGTGGGGGCCGGTGTAGCGGGCGTCAATCCCGTGGTTTTCAAACAGGACGGGCTGATTGTTGCCGCTCATCCCCGCAGATGCCGTGATCGCAGGGCAGACCCCGACCCCAAGTTCTGCGCCGCCCTGCTGGGTGGCAAGCACCAGGGGCTGATTGTTGCCGCCCATCCCAAAACCGGCGGACACGGTTTGCGATGCCCTGACTGGTCCTGAAAACCTGGCATCCTGCCCATGGTTGTCGAACACCAACGGCTGATGCCCATGCCCCTGCGCCCGGAGCGTCCCTGACACATCATCAGAACATGCCATCACGCTGCCGCCCTGATCATTCAGGCACAGCAGCGGTTTTGCTTCCTTCTCTGTAATAAACGTCTGCATCTGCATATTGCGGGTTGCCAGCAATGCGCCGGAAACGCCGCCCAGGTCAATGGTTTCCTCCCTCTGGTTGATATGAAATGCAAAGATATCCCTTGTTTCTTTTTCTGCTGTTATGTCATGATTCCCGCCTGCAGCATCAGCGCCTCCCTGAGCTGGGGCGGCAGTTCCTTGCCCCTCTTTTCCGACCTCCGCAGGATTCCCAAACAGGCTGTCCTGCTTAAATAGTATTTCAGGCGCGGTGAGTCCTCCAAAATCTGCGACAAGGAAGATACGACGGCGGCGCTGGGCGACTCCCCAGTATTGAGCGTCGATGACTCTCCAAGCCAGGCTGAACTCATCTCCCAGAACGATTCCCCCAGCAGATTCCCAGCGCCCGGAGTCAGGTCGAGGAACATGACAGGAGCCATCCTTAACGCGGACAATTTCTTCGAGGACCGCCCGGAAATCCTCGCCGTCTGCCGAGGAGAATGCTCCAGGGACGTTTTCCCACACCATGTATCGAGGTCGAACAAGGTGAGCTGGTACATTTCTCCGCTCATCCGCATCCCTCATTTCTTTTACGATTCTTACCTGTTCCATGAACAGGCCGGAGCGTTCTCCCGCAAGCCCCTGACGTTTCCCGGCCACGGATAAATCCTGGCAGGGCGAGCCGCCGCAGATCACATCCACAGGGGGCAGTTTCCCGCCGTCCAGTTTTGTGATGTCCCCCACATGGCGCATATCAGGGAACCTGATTTTGGTCACCGCTATGGGAAACGGTTCAATCTCGCTTGCCCACAGGGGCGTGACCCCATTATGGACTGCCGCCAGCGGGAAGCCTCCAATCCCGTCGAACAGGCTGCCCACCGTCAGCATCGCATCACCATGCCCTGCCGCGATTCTGACATCTCTGCATCCCCGGCGCAGGAGGATACTGTATTCTCCCGTTTACTGCTTCTCATTTAATCACCGCCTCTTTCTTATTTTGCGACTGCCTGTACAATGGTTCTGGTCAGGTTGACCGCTCCCTGCGCCGCATACACGGCTCCCATCACGTTGGCACGGGTGCCGGTGTCCAGACCGAACTGTCCGGCAATACGGGGGATTTCCCCGGCGGACAGCATCAGGCCAAGCCCCAGCAGGGCATGGTCCTTGACCACCATCAGCCCGGCAATCAGGATGGTCGCCTGTAAAAAAGTGGTCAGGCACAGGCCAATGACCTGCTTGCACCAACTGATAAAGCCGTCCAGATATCCACGGGGGACGCTGAACATATACAAACTGCCCACCGCAATCTGGATCAGCAGGATGCCGCCCCGTTTCAGGTTGGCGAAAAACACCTTGATGATGGCATAGCCCATGAGGATCAGAATAAAAATCATCAGGATGGGGCTTGTAATGCTGGTCAGCCCTCCAAACGCCCCGGCGGCCGCTGCCTGCTCCCATGTCCCGGCATCCTGCAGCGAGGTAATAATGCCGGAGGCCACCGTCCCGAAGTCCTCGCCTAAACCGGTGATGCCGGCGGTAAAGCTGCCCTGCAGGGAAACGCAGAGCTTATAAAGCTCCACCGGGACCACAGTAAACAGGCTGACCGCCATAAACCCTTTGATGGCGTTTAAGGCGCTTTCCCTGATGCTGCCCCGTCCGGTCTGGTATTCGATGCCGCATTCAAAGGCGGACACCACCAGCCCGGTGGCATACAGCGCCCAGGCCAGATAAGAAAAAAACAGCACGATGGACTGCACCCAGCTCATCTCGAACAGGTCGGCGCCCATATTGCCCATCTGCATAAAAAAGTCGCCGAGGAACCCTACAATCTGGCCATAGATCCAGTCGATGATCTGCCCCAGTACGGTTTCGGCGACGAAATCCCATATAAACACGCTTTACGCTCACTCCCTCTCTGAGTAGTAATGGAGGCGGAAAAATACGCATCACAGTTGTAAATCCTGCAAAAGAAACACAGTCAGCCCATCTTCTGCCCCATCTGCCGCTCCTGCGCAGGCTCCTGAAATACCGACAGGTAGGTGTCCACCGCCTCGGCGAGCCTCTGGTAATCCGCCTTGCGTGGCTGATACACATACCAGCATGCTTTCCCGTATCCATCCCAGATATGGGGGCTGACGCCCTCCCGGAAGTTTGGATTGTCGGTGGCTTTTATGCCCCATAAATCCTTGAAACGCACCACCAGGCTGTCGATTGTCCCCTCGTTCCGGTTGAGGAGGGTTACCTTCAGGCGGTCATACTGATTTGCAATCATGCCGGTCTGGAAACTCGCTTTTACCCGGATGCTGTCGGTCAGCCTGCCGTAGCAGGTGTTGCCCACAATGCGGACATCCGATAGCACCTCGTTCCGGTCAAAAAGTTTGTGAAGCTCCTGTTCAAAAAAAGTCATTGTATTTTCTCCTTCCGTCCTTTTACCCCATATGCATCCCTGTGTTTTCTTCCATTTGCTTACGGGATAAATCTGCTTCCGGCTCCGTTTTAGAAAACAGCTCCAGTCTGGAACCGTCCGCCGCAAGCATCCCATTGCGTTTCCTCCCTTACATCCCAAGGATCTGCCACACATAGAGCGGGGCAGTCAGGGTGAACACCAGGCAGGCGAACAGGATGGCGGGAGCTGCCCACTCAAACTGCCCGTGCTTGCGGTAGTCAAAATACGCCGTACCCAGCTTGGCGAAGAAAAACACGGCGAGGATCAGGTCAATGGCGGGGAACACCACATTGTCCACCACCGTCTTAATCTGCTGGGATGCCGTCGTCCACGTTCCCTCAATCGCCCCTGCCACATCGCCGGAGGCGGCATAGGCCGGAACACAGAGCAGGCAGGCGGTCAGTGCAGACGCACAGAAAAGCATGGCAATCCGTTTCATTTTCATTTGGTTTCTCCCTTCGTTTTGAGGTTGGAAAAAGAAAAGGCCACAAAACCGGTATCACGGCCTTGCAGTCCTTGTTCTTTTTCTGATGTTGAATTGTTACATAGTGAGGTTCTGCCGGTGCTTCTGCTCCAACAGCAGCGGAGCCACCTCGATGATTTCCGGATGTTCCCGGAACTTCAGATCGCCCCGGTATCCGGCCTTCAGGTTACTGAACCTTCTCCCGGCCTCCAACAGCTCTGGCGGTGCATCGGCAGGCAGTTCCTGATTCCAGCGTACCCATTCTCCGCTCTGGTAGCGGGGTTCCAGTTTGAGAATCACATAATCCTCCGGCACAAAGGCAGGATAATGTTTCAGAACGCCGCCCAGCCCGTAATAAGGTTTCCCCTCCATCATTACGGTGCTTTGCATCAGCGTGAGTGTATCCGCAAGCGACGTGCAGAACCAGCATTCCGTATCGCCCATGCGGCGGATTCTCCCGTCCTGCAGGATGCCGTCCAGATGGCTGCGGGCAGTGTAATGGTACAGTGGCCCTTGCGGCCTTGCAATTCGTTCATAAGCCATTGGGAATCCCTCCTTACTCCGGTTTCTGCGGCGCGATATGCCAGTCGCTCCACAGGTTCCCGCTGATTGTTACCGAATCGGTAAGGTTCATGGAAAGCATCCCCGCAGGCGTCCAGCAGTCGATGAGCCAGGTATAGGGGGTGTAGCTGCCGTCCGGATACCAGATGGGCGTGAAGTGGGTGCGCCGGTTGTAGGTGCTGTAACGGTTCTGTTTAAATTCGTGGGTCATGTCATAACCTCCGCCCATTCGTTCCAGCAGCCGCCAGAAGCCCTGATACTGAAATTCCGGAAAGTAGGTGACTGCATTCTGCGCTGCCGTTACGGCAGAGCTTTGGTTAGTGCTGACATGGGTGGTAACCTTTTCCGCAATTCCATAACCGGACTTCAGCGTCTTTCCGCTGGCTGTGGGGGATTTCTCATCTGGCGTGATGGTCATGGAGCCGCTGAGGCTGGCGGAGTAACGGTCAAAGTCGAACTCCCACCAGCCATGGTCGCACCAGTAGCCATCATCGTCGTCATCTCCACTGTGCCATACCCAGTAGGCATACCACCAGGGACGCCACACACCCCAGCTTGCGGAAGTAACCTGTGCATTGCCGGGTACGGACGGTCGGACAAATCCATAGTTACGGTCATCTGCGTTAGGGTCAGGCGGCGGATTTTCATCCAGATCCACGATGTTGACCCGAATGGTTCCCTTCTCCGCCGAACCTCCTCCGCGGACACGGACTGTGATGGTCATCTCCTGCGGCGTATCCGGCGTTGTCCAGCGGATCCACGCAAGCTGGCTGTCGCCTTCCGGGTAATAGACATGATTTACCCGATAGCTGCGTCCATTGACATTAAAGGTCACGGATACGGGATGATCCGGGTCGCTCTGGCCGCCGCTGACGCGGACTGCCGTGATGACCTCTGTATTGGCGCGGTATTCATAATCATAGACGCTGACCTCCGGTTCTTCCGGCGGCGCTTCATGAAACCGCACCACCCCAAGCCCCAGGGCTGTCTTTACCTCATGATTGGAGCGGACGCCGGAGGTGGGTCCGTTCCATACCGGATAGCCTAAATCCGCCACCTCCAGAAACATGGAAAGGGGCAGGTTCTGGAACGCGACGGTTGGGAGCCGCGCGCGGACCGCACCGCCTGTTACCTCGTCATACAGGGCTGCCTCCGTGGCCGTCATGGCAAGCCTGGTATCCTGAAAGGTCACATAAATGACCGGTTCCAGCAAAAGCCGGTATTCCCCATTTACCAGTACCTCAAACTCCACGCCGGTTATATTTGCGATACTGCGCACCACCTGCTCGTCTGTAAAATAGCTTTTGATCTCCGCAATGCTTGCCATTCCCAGGCTTTTGGAGCTTAGGATCTTGGGCAGCGCCTGCGTCGGTCTCACAAAAATATAGTCTGAGGCAGATGGCGTTAATCCCGCCCCACTGCTATATTCCAGCTTGCACGTTTTAACAAAATGTACTTGAATAGCTGGATTTTTATTGGTCAGGTCGATGGGCGCAGTTACTGGCGTATGATCCGAAGCCCGAACCACAGTTACCCTTACTCCCTCATTACCGGCAGACCAAAAGTTGGAGCTGGTTCCCTCTCCCATGCTGCCGCCGCCATTGTCCACATTCCCCTCGCCAATAGCATACGCCGTTTGACACAGCGCTCCACACAGCAAGAGTATCGCCGCCAGAAGAATTCCTATCCGCTTCAAACACTGCCTCCTTCCCCAAAAGAAAAGGCACAGTCCAAAGACCATGCCAACTCTGCAGCTTTCATTTTTTCTTTATCATGCTTCATCTAATTTCCCATATCTCCAATCTTATTTCCATTCTCATACATATCTTCCGCAAAAATTTCCGTTGTTCCGGTAATTGGCACCCAGCCAAACCCCGGCAGATACACCTGACCGTCCCTCGTTTCTCCACCCTGTGGCTGTCCTGCAGCAGCTTCCGTTTCCTGTGGTTTTACCACTTCTTCATGCGCCACCGGTTCCGGCGGAGTTTCTACTTTCGTCCCATCCGGTTTCTGTGCCGGATCTGTTCTGGCCGCTTGCTCCGGCTCCTCCGGTTTTGTAACTTCCGGCTGGATTGCCTGCTCTGTCTGATCCGTCTGGGCCGGGCGGCTGTCCACAGGCTGGCTCGGTTCCGTACTGCCTGCTGGCTCCGTATCCGGCTGGATGACCAGTGATTCTTCCTTATCTGATTGTTCGGTTTCTTCTATATTCCTGCTTGGAGCAATCACGGCTTCGTTGGCCGTGGAACTTTCCCGCGGGAGCGTATCCTCGCCGGCAGGGGGATTTCCAAACTGCATACTGATGGCTGCCACCAGCCCGATGCAGATGACCGCGCCACAGCCGATTGCAAGCATTTTCTTTGTTTTCTCTGTCATTTTCATATTGCATTCCTCCTTGTTGGGTGGGAGCTTCCGCCTGGTTTTGCTCACAACATACTATATAAATTTCCCAAAGTCCAGCGATTTCCCTGTTTCTTCCCTAAGTTTCTCAAAACACCTCGATATATCCGGCCTGCACCTTTAAGGTGATGTGCATGGAGGGAAGAAGCCTGCCGCCAAACCGCACCGGCGCCTCCAGCCGAATTACCGCGTCTGCCTCGAAACGCTGGGCATTCTGCGGGTCGGAGGGAGCCAGCGGCGCATTGCGGATCGTCACGTCCAGACCATCCACCACATATTCCACCACACGGCCGGAATCCCCTGCATACTTGACGCGCCTGCCGCCGGCAGGTTCCGTGCCGATGACGCTGTCCAGATATGCATAGATATCTCCCTCACTGACCGCCATTTCCCATCCTTCCTCTCCGTCCGGCATATAACCCCCGGAATATCCCTCCCGCACACCATGGTAGACCCCGGCGTAGTTATCGTTCACGGCGGAGATGACGGCATCCTCCACCGCTTCCTTTACCCCAGCCGCAATAACCTGGAGCCGGAAATACTCGCTGACACCGCAGAAAATGATGACCAGCGACAGCGTGACGGCAATCATGAAAGGGAACGACGCTCCCTGCCTGTCCTTTAACAGCCATCTTATCTTTTTCGCCAAAGGCATCCACCTCACTTCCAATAAACCTCCGATTTTCCCACCGACTGCGCCCGCAGGGTGACCGGAAAGGAGCCAAATCCGCCAAACAGCCCGATTTCCCGGCGCAGGGTCAGGGTGACCGTCATTTTCTCATTCAGCTGGACCCTGCCGTCTGCCGACCACGAAATATCCGGAGTCAAACCGGTTTTCTCCTGGAGGATGGCGGCGCGTCGGTCCGTCTCCGTATCAATCCGCCCGGATATCTCCGCTTCCCGCATCAGCTCCGTGGCAAAGGTATCGAGCTGCTGTTTGGCAATGAACACCGGAAGCACCCTGACAGCCAGCGCCAGTACCAGCACCGCGCACAGCACCAGCACCACGATGTCCACGTATCCTTCCGCCCGTTTTTCTTTTAGGACCTGTCCGATCCGTTTCATCACATGGCCACCCCCCCCCCATTAAAACATCCCGCCCAGGCTGGTCACTGCCACATAGCAGATGATTGCCAGGTAGGTAATCAGAAAACACATCAGCATGGCAAACGAGAATACCCGAATCTTCGGCGGGATTTTCTGTGCCTTGGCTTTCAGTCGCTGCAGCTCCAACTGCTTGAAATCGTGCGCCAGCATCTGAAAATATACCGCACTGTCATCGCCGCGCAGCACACCAATCAGGCCGCGCACCGCATCGGACAGCATGGGGGAATTGAGCCTTGCTTCAAAACGTGTAAGCGCCGCCTCATAGTTGGAGGAACGCATATCGGCCAGAAGCACATCCAGTTCGCCTGTCAAAGCCGGGCCAGCGTTTCCCTTAAACCGTTCCAGCATCCCGATGACATTGCGGCTGGCTTTCAGTTCCTGTTCGATGGTTGCAACCAGACGAGACAGCTCACCCTCAATTTCATCTCTCTTTGCTTTCAGACGCTCATCGGCTTTCTGGCTCTCCTTGAAGTACATGAGTACAGCCAGAATGACAACAACCGGCGACAATAGCGGCAATAGAAACACACAAGGAATAACGCCCAGAAGAATAGCTCCGGCTTTGACAAAGGCGTATGCCTGATAGACCTCCGGGGTTAGATTCATGCCGCTGGCCTGCAACACATTGTTGACTCTGCTGCGCTTGTATTCGTCCATGTGGATATACTTGGCCAGCCGCACCGACACGGTCATCAGATAGGTTTCGATGGTTTTGGTACTCTTTTTGTCCTGTCTGACCGTTCCAAGCATGGCTTTGGCTGCACCGATGGTAGGAAGTTTCAGGAAGGAGGCAGCCAAAAAGAACAGGCCGCTTGCCAGAAACAGCCCAAATAAAAACAATAGTCCCGTCATGGCGCTCACCTCCTGTACTCAATGGGACGAGTCAGCTTAACGACAAAGCCCGCTGACACAAAGATGACCGCCGCTGTGATGGCCAGAATCACCTGTCCCAACGGCGTGTGCATCAACACATGATACCAGTCCTTATTCAGCAGATACATCAGCGGGATATTGCCGATGACAAAGATAACCATGATGAGGAATTCCTTGCGCGGCTCGGCAATCATATATTCCAGCTCTGCGTTCACATTACGCATATCGGAGAGCTTTGCCACAATGGGTGTCAGGGTGGTTTTCAGGCTTCGGTCGTGCTGACAGTCGCAGATGGCATCGCACCATTCGCGGAACACCTCATTGTCGATCCGGCTGCGCATTGCTTTGATGGCAGCTTCCACATCAGGATTCACCAGCTTGATCTGCATCAAAAAGTCCTTGAACACCTTGGAAACGGGCGGATTCAGATAGGCGATGTTTTCCTCCACTGCTGTCACAATATCTTCGGTACGCAGGTAGGCGGTTGTCACAACAGACAGAGCTGTTTCCAGCTCGGAAGCGATATCACGCTTATAGTGGTTTGCCGTCAGCTTCACATACCAGAACGGCAGGAACATAAAACCTACCGCCAGTACCGGAGCCATGAAAAAGTTGCCCAGTAAAATAGCGATGGAACCGCCCATGCAAAACATGGCAAGGGACGCCGCACACACCAAAGAAAAGCGGCTGCTGCGTCCGGTCATTTCCAGCACATCCTGCGCTTCCCGGATTTCTCTGCGCAGCGGGCCAACCTTTTTTCGCCCGGTGGAGGACTTGATATCTTCTCGAATGCTGCCCTTGGGACGAAGCAGAAATGCGAACAGGTTGTCCGTAAATTCCACCGGCTTCAGTCCGAGCAGCAGAAATGCGCCGACAATCAATCCGGCGCAGGCTAACAGTTGTATTACAGTCATGCAGTTTTTTCCTCCTTTCCCTGCGGCGCGCAGAGTTTTTTCAACAGATCCTGCGGCATTCCGTTTTCCATCAGGCGGCGGGCGAGGCTGTCCGAGATGGGGCTGACCTGCCGATGTTCGCCGGTGATGATGAATTTGCCGTTTTCAATGCGGTTTTCCGAAATCTGATACTGAAACAGCGGACGGAACTTTCTTGTGCCGTCTGGCAGAATCTCACATTCCATGATTTCCATCAAACGGCGGTCTTTGTTCTCAAGCTGTTTACAGAAAGCCACGATTGGGTACGCTTCGGTCACAAATCCCATCAGTGTTTCATCGCTCATATCAATAGCTCGTTTGCAGAGAGAAACCATACGGCGGTATGTTGCATCGCAGCTCATGGAGTGGATGGTGGTCACCACTGCCACACCGGTTCTGGCTGCCTCCTGTGCTGCATTGGCTTCCGGGCCGCGCATCTCACCGACTACAATCACATCCGGATTAAAACGCAGCGCCATATCCAGCAGCGCAATCTGATCCACCCGCTGGCGCTCATGCTCGCTATCGCGTGTCAGAGTATGGATGACCGAATTGACCACCTGACCATCCCGTCTGCGCACCAAAGCCAGCTCACGGGAACCGTTTTCGATGGTGTAAATGCGCTTACTGTCCGGAATTGTGGTTAAGAGCCACCCCAGCAGAGTGGTTTTACCGGAGCTGGTCGCGCCTGCCACGCACACGGATATACCATAGCGAATGCACTCCGAAAGAAAATCCAGCATTTCGCCGGTGGCAGTACCGCCGTTCACAAAGTCCTCTTTTTTCATGCTCTGGGGATTGACGATTCGGATGGACGCCGCCACACCCACATCTTCATCCACGATGGGTGATTTCAACACCGCAATGCGGATGTTCTTACTTAAATGGCCAAGCACGCTTGGACTGGCATCATCCAGTACCATACCGGAGACATGAAGCATTCGGCGCACCACATTGATGGCGTGTTCCGGGCTGTCAAAGTGTTCAGTCAGCTTTTTGGTAACGCCGCCCGAATACTGCACCTCCACATCATCCCATGCGTTGACATCAATTTCTTCAATGCCCTCGCCGTAGATATACTTGGTGAGAAAGCCGAACTCAGCCATCTCAGAATAAATGCCGCCAATCAGCTCATCGGTGGACATGCCCTCCACAGCGATGCGGTGATCCTGAATGTATTTCCCTGCATAGCGGCGAATCTGTGCTTTGACTTCTTCGCTGCCATCCCCGGTGACCAGATTACTGTACTCTTTGGAAAGGTACGCCTGCACCTCCCGCAGTACCGAGGTGAAATCACGATGAGTATCTCCGGCAGCAAAGAACAGGTCATGGGTTCGGAGGGCTTTCGCCCTTGCCGGTGCGTGGGATTCCTGCATGGCTGGTTCCGATTCCGACAACAAAACAGCTTCTTCCGGCTCCGGTGGCTGCCATCTATCCGGGGAAGGATAGTTCGGGCCGAATTGCAAATCAGTAAACTTTTCCGCTGCGGACTCTGCTTTTTTCTGTTCCGGCACAGGGATTTCTTCCGGAACAGCATCCACAGAATCCCCATAGAATGCGGATTTGCTGCGCTTTTCTCCTAACATCCGAACACCTCCTTTGTGATGGATTCCAGCGTTTTACGATAGCCACGGCTGTCTTTCAGGCTCAATTCCTTCATGAGATTTCCCTCCAGAACCTGCGCCGCCACTTCCTCTGAATGGGGAAGCTGAAAGGTCACACTGCCCAGCACCTGCTCAATATGGTCGCTGGCTTCATTGGGACGCACATTGCTGGCTACCTTGTACTGCTTTTCCGCATCCCATTGATTTTCTTTCAGCAACGGAAGCTGACTGGACAGGTAGCTGATGCTTTTCAGGTCACAGTTCACCAGCCGCAGCACCGCATCCGATTCCATCAGTGCAATGGCGGAAAGAATATCGTTTGCAATATGGCTGCTGCAATCAATGATGATATAGGGCGCAATGCTGCGCAGACAGTTCAGCAGTTCCTCGGCCTGCTGGCGCTCATAAACCGGATAGGTGTACTCGTTCTCACCCTTCCGCATTCCAAGAATGGTCAGGTGTCGGAATTTTTTATGCGTGATACAGTTATGGCGCACAAGGGATTCCGACACATGGCTGGCTGCAAGAACACTGCCAAGGGAATGTTCTTCCTCCAGTTCCCCCGGTGGACAGATGCAGGGAAGCATGGGGGTGTTCATGTCACACAGCAGAAGAGCCACATCTCGCTTTTGCATGGCAAGGCGCACCGCCAGCTTAACCGCCGTCACCGTTTTCCCGGAGCCGGGGCTGCCCCAGACCGCCAACACCTGATTATCATTTTCCGGTTCCTGCTCCTGCACATCTTCCCCTGCGTTTCGATGGAAAATACTGTTTTTCAGAAAATTCAAGGCTTATTCCACCTCACTTTCTGCAGTAGGTTCAGCAGGGTCAGACGCCTCCGTTTCCGTAGTTTCCGGCTGTGCTTCCGGTTCAGTCTGAGTTGTTTCTTCCTCAACAGGCGGATACAGCTCTGTCAGCACGGCTTCCTGCGCTTCAATGAATTTCACGCTGTTCGCTGCATCGCCGCGATAGGCAAGGGAGAGGTGCAGCTTGCCGTCTGCTTCCAGCTCCGCAAGGACTTTGCTCTGCTCTGGAGTAACCAAAAGTGTAACGGTTCCGGGAAGCTCCTTTTCACTGTCCTCGTCCTGTTCTCCGGTATTGGCATCATAGCCACTGGTGGCTGTAACAGCGATGACCTCTACATACTGCAGCTCGGCAGGAATGACCGTTGCGCCCTGCTTTTTATAGTCCGGTGCAATGACTGAAACGATATCCCCGCTCTGCAGCTTACCGGAAAGACCGTTGGCAAAGGCTTTCACCGAAACGGAAATCGCCTGTTTTTCCCCTGTCAGACTGTACAGATAGGCATTTTCGGCGGCAGGTTCGTCCGCGATTTTGGATGCGATGATGTAATCGCCGGGGACGAGGTCTGCGGAGGCAAACCTGCCCACGACAGTATCCAGGCTCTTTACCACATCCTCCGGCAAGTTGTAGCCGCCCACCTCTACGGTTTTCACCTTATCAGCGGTGATTTCCTCACCGGTTTTGACTGCCTTGACCACACGGACAATTTCCGCCTTTTCGCTGATGCTCTGGTTAAACAGCGGCGTAACGGCAAAGCAGATCACAAGGGACAGGATGATACAGATTACCCCGATGACAGTTCTATTTTTCAGAAAACTCATAAACGATTGTCCTCCTTATTTTCAAAGTGAGGGGCAGACCCCAAATCAAAGCCCGCCCGGATTGGTTACTGCGCCGGATACTTCTTGCGGCGACGGCAGAAAAAGGCAGCCAGAACGGCCACGGGAACAGCGGTGCAGAGGGTAATGATGAATTTCTTTTTCATAGGATAAATCCTCCAATCTTCATACAATAGGCGGCCAGTGTACCAGCCGCAAGGAACGGCCCTACCGGCAGGGGGATGCGCTCCCCCTGTCCGCAGAGCCGTCTGATACAGGAACAGACCGTGCCATAAACCACAAAAACGGCAAGCCCCAGCAGGGAGGCCATCAGGCTGGCCGGCAGTCCCAGCACCATGCCTGTGGCCGCCGCCAGCTTAATATCCCCGCCTCCGATGCCGCCCCGCCTGCAAAACAGCGCCACCACCAGATAAGGCATCGCCGCCAGAATACCCAGCAGGTTTGCAGGGGAAAAGCGCAGAAATATCAGCGCCCCAATGGCAGCCTGCAGCCCGTCAGGAATCTCCCGGCAGCGGATATCCCAAAGGGAAACCGCCAACATCAGGGAGAACAGCAGCGCCGCCTGCACTGGCAGAAGCATGGGAGTGAATGCCGCAGCCGCCTCACTTACCAGGACTGCCGGATTAACCGGCATAGTTGAACATTTCCTGAATACGACGGGTAAGGGTGGGCATGACTTGCTCGTTGAATAATGCATAAAGACCCGCCAGCAACAGCGCCCCCAGCACCACAGCTATCAATATTTTCACAGCCGTGTCAACGTAGCCCTCGCCGGAGGTTTCCATCAGCTTGCCCTTTGCCTGCAAGGCTTTCATTGTGACAGCAGTACGGAATTTCATGACCTGATTCTTGATCTTCTTCATTTTGATTTTCCTCCTTAAATTTTAGATTTTGATCGTGGGGTGGACAGTTACATTCCGGCCATCTGCTGACCGGGTGCGGGTGCTGCCTGTTCCTGTGCAGCCTGCGGGGCGGGCGTTGCCTGCGCCATCGTGATTGCCTGCTGATAGGCATCCAGCACAGCGCTGTGGAGCTGCTCCCGGAACTCTGCGGTCACAGGGAAGCAGACCTCCTTGTAACCATCCTGTGTTTTGCGGCTGGGCATAGAAACAAACAGGCCGTCCCTACCGCCCTCGACAATTTTGATTCCCCGGACGGCAAAGCATCCGTCGATGGTTGCCGAGGCATAGGCCCTTGTCCCGCCCTGTTGTCCGGGCGGGTACATGGAAGTGATTCGGATATCCAGTGTTGGCATGGTATTGGTTCCTCCTTTTGTTCTGCTTTTTCATTGGAAAAGCGTCCTTTCTGTGTCTATTCAGCATAAAAAGCAGACCGTGAATCCCGTCTGCTTAGAGCTGCATGGTCTGGGTGTGCGCCATCTGCTGGCCGGGCTGCTCAAACGACACCTGCTTAAAGCCAAAACGGTCAACGTAGTGAAAGGTGCTGCCGGTTTCATCGTACAGCTCCAGCACATCGCTCATGGAGAGGGAGTGTCCGGTATAGCTGGCCGGATGGTCGAGGTTGAATTTGGTGTAGAGCGCCTCTAAATCGTTGGTTTCCACCGCGCCGTCAAACACCTTCTGGTAATTGGCTGGGTCAGGCGGTCCGAAGTCCCGGCACAGCTCATCGTAGCTGATGAATTTCATGCGGATATCCACCTCCGGTTTAAGCTGCCAGACACGGCAGTCTTTCAATGCCTGCACCTCACGGATATTTCCGGAACCACTCATCAGCCGGTCGAACATCCCCTCTTTCCATCTGACCTCCCGGATGCCCCGCTGCTTTGTAAGAAAATCGTTCAGCTCCGCCCCCTGAAACATGGGGTCTGCCACGGCACAGCCATCTGCCACACGGCCCACCCGGCTGCCGTAGTAAACAATGATGCCGTTTTCGATATAGATTGGTTTCATGGGATTTCACCCCTTCCCGTCAAGGTTATGGATGCAGGCGGGGCTGGCAGCCGCCCCGTATCCCGCATAGTTGGTTAGTACTCTCTACTGCATGTTCATCCCTTGTGTAAAAAATGACTGTATGGATTCTTTTTGTGCCATCTGGCATGCTTTTCTCGCCTGCTTTATCAGCTCTAAGGATTCTTTTAAGGCAGCCTTTTCTGCCTCTGAATCGCAGGTGGCCTCCAGCGCCATCCTGATTGTCTTTTCAGCCTGCCTTAGAGCCGAGTCAACCCTTTCATAATGCTTCATATTTCTCCTTCTGGTTTTTGTACTGTCAGACTTATGTCATCTTCATTCCCTCCGCCCCGTCCAATTCCTGCCCGCTTTTCAATTCCTCCAGCGCCTGTTTGTCTGGATAAATCATCTGCCCGTTTATGACCTCCATCACAGCAAAATCATCCCGGTCGCAGATCAGCACCCTATGCTGGTAAGGCTTCTGCATCTCCACATAGTCCCTGACCTCCTGCGGGCTACACAGCCAGACCCCCGCCGCATACCGGCCATCCTCCAAAAAACTGTAGCCGGAATACTGGGGTTCGTGGGTGGAAAGATCCAGCGCCCCGGAAGGGCGGATCTGGGAGAGCTGGAGCCTGGCGTCATCGGGCAAAAGCCCCGGCCTCAGCGTCCCTACCACATCACTGCGGAAAAACCGGCATGGCTCCCCGGTGGATAAGGACACCAGAAACACAGAACGGCCCATGGGATTGGCATTCGCCCCATTCCCGCCCGTGCAAAAGAAAAGCTGCCCCGGATGATCTTCGGGCAGCACGGTTTGGGACAGGACGACAACCTTTCCTTTCAGTGAAAAAGCAAAGCCGGTCTGATCACAGTCCTGTGCAGAAAAAGTTTTCATGGTATTGTCACTCCTTCCTCTGGAGCAGGGCGCTCAGTTCGCCGATCAGCTCCAGCCTGGTAGTGTCCGGCATGGATTTGAATGCCGCCCGCACATAGGCCTCCACCGCCTCCGGGGACTGGTCGCCCGCCTCCACGATATCCACCTTGCGTACCGTCACTTTTCCATCCGCAAGGCCAAGCCGCACAATATCGCCGTATTCCATCTTCGCCGCATCCCGCAGCGCCTTGGGGATCAGCACACGGCCCTTACCGTCCACCAACTTGTAAATGGGTTTATTCATCGAAATATCCTCCCTTCTCTAACGCAGACATCACTTCCTCCGGTTCAATCCCCAGCGCCTCCAGCAAATCAAACAGCGGCTGGTTTGCCCGCTGCAGGGGCTGCTCCGCCCCAATCAGCAGCACACCTGGCAGGGTTTCCACCGTCAGGTCACTGTCCGGCGGGATGCCCGCCGCTTCCAGCATCACATTGGGGATGGAAAGGACGCCCAGCTCCACCCCATCCTCATATTTTTTCTTTTCTGCCTGTTCCATGTTTCCTCTCTTTCCGGGCTTTACGCCCCTGAAACTTCATAGTGGATATCCTCATCTTCATTCTCGCCGCACAATGCGAACAGGTGGAGCTGCTGGGGCTTTGTCCTCTCCAGCTCGCCCGGATCATAGTTGGTAATGATGACCTCCGGGAACTCGCAGCCGCCCTCATACCGCTGCGCCAGGTTATTGATGCGGGTAACGGCGGTAATGGTGTACCCGGCGTACAGTTCCCGGATAAATTCACAGTCGTTGTAGCTGACCATCCATTTCCCCCTGCTCTGGGCCAGCGCGTCCCGGAGCCTTGCGTGATCCTCCCTGCGGAACACCACCGCATAGTGGCCTTCGGTTTCGTAATAAGGCGGGTCGCAATAGAAAAAGGCGCTGTCCCGGTCGTACTGCCGGATCAACGCCTCAAAATCTTTATTTTCCACCACCGTATCCGCCAGCCTGCGGGACGCCTGCCAGATGGCGGCAAAGCATTTCCGCACATCAAAGGGCTGGCAGCCATAGGAGGTACAGCCACTCCCGTAGCTGTAACGGATCAGCTTGAAAAATGCCGCCGCCCGCTTTACGTCCGTCACCTCGGCATTTTCGAGCAGGATGGCCTTCAGTTCCTCAAACTCCGGTTGAGCAAGGAGGTGTTCCGCCAGCTCCAGTTCCTCATCCAGAAACCGGGTATCAAATACCTGCTTGTCGATAAAATCCCGAAGCACCGTAAACTCATCCCGGCTGTTCAGGGGCAGGAATCCCAGCTCCCGCAAAAAAGCTCCCGTCCGGTTCTTCACGCAGTAGAACAGGTTGGCCAGGTTGGAATTGTAGTCGTTATAGACCTCCATGCATTTCTGGTCGGGCTGCTTGCCAAACAGCACCCAGCCTCCGCCTCCGAACACCTCGATGTAACGGTCAAACTTTGCCGGGAACATGGTATAGATCAGCTTGCGGAGGGCTTTCTTGCCGCCCACCCAGCTAATAAAACTATTGATATCACATCACCTCCATTCGCACCGCCGTCCGCTTAACGCATGGCAAACACATCCGCCAACAGATATCCTTCCTTTGTCGCGTCAAATACTGCCCTCGCATTTTCCTTTCTCTGTTTTACTGCATTGTCATGCCCTGCCGGGGTATGGCGGTGTATTCCTGCCGGAACGACCGGTCGTTCCGGGCAATCATGCCATAGGCGGTGGACACAAAAGCGCTTCCCTCAAGCTGCCGTTTCCCATAACCGCTAAAATCGAAATTGAAAAACGCCGGGTCGTCTGTATCCAGCCCCGCTTCCCGCAGCACATATTCCGCATAGTCTTCCGGAGAGACAATCTTTGGGTCGAAGTCATAGCAGTCCAGGTTCCCCGCAATGTCCAGCGCCATATCCAGCTCATTGCACAGTTCCAACTCCAGCACGGCCTTATACTTCATCAGTGTCCTGTCATCGGAGAATTTTTTAATCCTCCACGCCAGTGTGTTCAGCTTTTCCATGTCCTCATCCCCGGCAAACGGATAGCGCAGCGCAGGAACCATGCTCTTTGTCTCGGCAATTCTGCAGTCATCAAAGGTTGTTTCTTTCAGGGAATACAGCGCCTCCCTCATAGCCGCTTCATCGGCCGGCAGCTCCAGCCACACGCCGGTATTCTGCCCCTCATCGCTGTCGGCGGCCTCTAGCCGCAGGGAAATCACTCCGTCATGGGCATCCATCTGTTCCGGCGGATGGATGCCATCGTAAAGCTCCGACCCGTCCGGGGTACTGCGGGATACATATCCCCTCGATATAAACGTCCCCTGCTCGCTGCGCCGGAGGGCAGAGCCAATCTTTTCCTCATCCAAAAGCTCCATGACTTCATCCGGCAGACCTTCCAGCCAGTCCAGCATTTCATTCTCGATGCAGAGTTCTCCCAGAACGCGGTCATTGACCACGCCTAGATAAAACGCAAAATGTTCCAGCCTGTAAGCCGCATTGATCAGCTCCTTCATGGTCATGGGATGGTCGATATCCCCATCCTGCCTCAGTTTCAAAATGCCCTCATAAATGCCCCACTGGCTGTCATTCATCCGGCACACTTTTTCTGCCAGCAGGTTTAATTCCTGAAGGGTAAACGGCGCCGCATCCGACAGCGCATTTTTAAGGAATCCCGGACAGCCTCTGGACATCTGCACGTTATATTCATCGCCTTCCTGCGCCAGAGCCCGCTGCAGGGCATCCGACAGCTCATATCTGCCGGCCGGCAAGCGCAGCAATGCGGGCTGATATCCGGATCTGCGCCTGTATTTTTGTGCCGTGATGCAGACCTCCATGGGGCGGCAGCTTTTTAGCTCCTGTTCCATCAGCATCGCCGCATCAGGGCCATCATTATAAAAGGAAACATACAGTTCTCCCCCATTGACGGCAATGGCCTGCTTCGCAAAAGACCTTCCCCATCCGTCCTTTGCCTGTCTGCTCCATTCCCTCCGCACCGCTCTCATTTCTTCTGAGGACAGCGGGCCGTCTGTCTGCACCTCCAGAACGCCCCACAAACGCCCGCCATATGCTTCCGCCGTAGGGAGCATACGGATTACCCGTGCCTTTAAGCCTTCCTCCTCCAGAAATTCCGCCAACCCGCCGGAACCCATATGCTCCCGGTTCATCCTCTCAATTTCCCTCTGGACAAGGCTTGCATACTCTGCCGTTTCGTAGGAAGTGAGAAATCTACTGTCCTCTTTTCTTACCCCATTCTCATCTTTTTCGTACAGTTCCCCCTCTAAGGGAGTGAACAGCCGAAAAAATGAGCGTGGCTTTTGTCCCTGTTCCATCCTGTTTCCTCCCCTCTACCGCATCCCCAGTCTGAAACCCTGGGACTGGGAATCTTTCAGTTCCTGCTCTGTCTGTATGGAAAAATCCCTGCCGGAATTCCAGAAGCTGACGTAAAGCTCGCCGTCCTCCGTCCTGATGGGACGCTGCTCAAAGCCCTCGCCCCAGCCGTCACTGCATTGCCCCTCCCATTCAGAGACAAGGGCCTGCAGTTCATCGGCGGAAAGCTCCCCGTAAGTCTGCACCTCCAGCACACCCCACAGCTCGTCCTGCCAGACCTCCACGGTGGGGTTCATGCTGTAAACTTTGCGTTCCAGCGGCTCATCCAGATAGACGGCAAGCCCCCGCTGTCCTTCGTCCTCCAGCCGTTCTTTCTGGAGCATCCCCAGGATTTCATCCTCATGGGCGCACAGCTCATAAGGGCTGACATCCTCCGGACAGTATGAAAGATCTCCCCATTCGGTGCGGGGATAAATGCTTGCAGCCAGCGGACTGAACAGCCGCAGGGAAACCAGTTTTTCATGCTCACTCATTAGTCCATCCTTTCTGTGGCCAGTACAGCCACACCATAGCGGCAAATCAGGAACGCCGTCACCACCAGCCGGAATGCCTCATCGCTTACCAGCTCCGGGTCAGTCAGCTCCGACAGGCTGATATGACTGGTTCCCTTGTATAGATCCTTTGCTGTGTGAAACAAAACATAGCCATCCAAATCGACGCCGTGGATGCGGATGGTCCCAAAGTCAATAAAATCCGGCTGAATCGACGAAATGGATCTGCTCCACAGAAACGTGTCAGCAGTTAACAGGTATAGCGCCGCACACCAGCCATTCCTGTCCGGCATCTGTCCCTGCTCCTGCCAGGACTTCTCAAAACGGTTCCGGTGCCCGCCGTCAGTGAAGACTGCCCGCGGCCTGGCCGACAGATGGGACACGCGGCTCACAAAGGGGCGTTCCCGCACCTCTGCGGTAAGTACGCCCAGCAGGGCGGAAAAGGGGACACAGCCCGCTGCAAGCCGTTCCTGCAGGCAGACGCAGCCGGACGGGTTTTGACAGCTTCCTTTTCTGCCCTGATAGATACAGCAGCCGCAGTCACAGTCACAGTCACGGGCGGTATAGGAAATCCGGCTTATGCTTATCCCGCTCCTGCGGGGCGTAAAACCAGGAATCCTCTGCATCTCAAATTCCGTATTTGCATAAGGGGTGTTGCTCATAAATCTTGCATTCATGGTTCTCAGTCCTTTCATTATGTTTTTTCAGCCAATCCTCCTACTTGCAGAAATGAAAAAAGAGCGGTCATGTTCTCGTAAAAACGAAAAACGTAACCGCTCATCCTTGTTCTGTTCTGCTTTCAGAAGCGCCGTCTATATGGAAAAGGGGATGGCCAGTTCTGACGCTGTCCATCCCCTGAAATATCGTGTTTCATCTGCCAGATACCCGATGTCATCTGTGGAAAGGGCAAAAAAACGAGGTCAAAAACGTCCGTTTTTGGCCTCATTTTTCGCCTGTTTTTTGCTCCAAAACCACAACATCTTGTGGTATAACCGCTCTATTTTTCCTTTCTACCACAAAACGTCATCATTATCACTGCTTCAACGTGCACCGTCCCACCAAACATATCCACCGGCCAAGCCTCCACCGCCCGATACCCCAGCTTCTTCATATACCTCACATCCCTGGCCAGTGTTTCCGGATTACACGACACATACACAACCTTCCCAGCTCCAAGCCTTCCGACTGCATCCATGAATTCCTCCGTACTTCCGCTTCTGGGAGGGTCCATAATAACTACATCGGCCTTTTCACCCTGTTCAGCCATATTTACCAGGAAACGGCCGGCATCATTGCAATAAAAACGAATATTTTCGATTCCGTTCATCTTTGCATTACTAACCGCATCCCTAACTGCATCCTGATTCAGCTCCACTCCAATAACTTTCCCTGCTGTCTTGCTTGCAATGATGCCAATGGTCCCAATACCGCAGTATGCATCCACCACCAGTTCCTGTCCGGTCAGGCCGGCCAGAGACAGCGCCTTTTCATAGAGAACCTCAGTCTGCACCGAGTTCACCTGATAGAACGACTTTGACGATATACGGAACCTGCATCCGCACAGCTCATCCACAATATAACCCTTTCCATACAGTATATGCTCCTTATCTCCCAGAACCATACTGGTCCCTCTGCCATTGATATTCTGGACAATGGTGGTAATCTCCGGATGTTTCTCCCGCAAAGCTTTAACGAAGTTATTCTTAGACGGAAACACAGGAGAAGCAGTAACCAAAACCACCATGATTTCCCCTGTGGAAAATCCCCGGCGGATTAGGACATGCCTCAGAAGTCCAAAACCAGTATCTTCGTCATACGTCCTAATTTTAAATGATTTAAGCATTCCGCGTATGGTACCGATAATCTCGTCCGCCTTCTGGTCCTCTAAAAGACATTTTTCCACGGGAACTACATGATGGGTATTTTCTTCATATATGCCAGATATGATATTACCTCTTTTGTCCCTGTCAAATACAGCATGCACTTTATTACGATAATGGAAAGGATTTTTCATGCCTATGATAGGCTTTACAGGACAGAGCCCTTTTAGCAGCTCTTCCACTTGTTTCTGCTTAAACTTAAGCTGTTCTGCATACTCCATATCCAACAATTGGCAGCCCCCGCACTGATTCATCACAGGGCAGATACTCTTACCCTTTTTAGCACTACGCCCTGCATATGAGCCGCCCTTTTTATAATCCCCTCTCCCAGCTTCCCCAGCAAATGCCCTGCTGTTCCGCTTTATTTGTAACGGCAAACCATCACCGCTTTTATGTTCACTTAATAAACCGCCTTCCTTGCCTTTCTCCCGGCTATTCCGCTTTGCAAAAACATCCTCATCCTTCACAAACTGACCTTTAATCCGCTCACCAGCCCTATTGTCCTTCTGAGCTCCTCTTCTATTCACCTTCCGTACGCCTGCTCCATTATCCTTCCGCACTCCTACACTATTATCCTTCTGCACTCCAGCCCTATTGTCCTTCCGCACTCCACCCCCATTATCCTTCCGCACTCCACCCCCATCTCTCTTCCGTTCCCAAGCATTATCTCCAAACCGTTCTCCACTCCATTCCCCCTCTTTTCCTCTGTTTCTATTCCTATCCCTCTCCCCATCCTGTATTTTACCTGTTATCTTCCCGCTTTTGCCAATACCAGTCTTACTCTCACCGGTCCTCACCTTATGTCTGCTGTCCATTCCTTTAACTTTAGTCCCGCTTCCTCCGTTCCTGATTCCTGTACCCGCACTTTTATCTTTCTTTTTATTCACTCTTCCATCCATCGCTCTATCCATTTTTCCGTCTCCTAATATTCACATTAATTTCCTATACCTGCAACAATCCCCAGTCCAACTCCATCTGACACTTCCCTGTTTGAATTCATTCTGATTGCTATTCATATTCAGACACAGTTCACCTGCCATCCGAATTTCCTTCCTATTCCCCTGACTTCCTCCCACTGCCACTCTACCCGCCTGTCAAATCCCACTTTCACTTTCTAATATCTCTGGGTTTCCAAACATCCCACTTCTATGGCTCCCAATCTCCCCGTCAAATGTTCTCAAACATCCTCTCACTTAAAATCCCTATGGCCATTCTACCATATATTTTCCCTGATGTATAACCATATCAATTGACCAAAGCACGCATCTCACTATCCTCCTCCTGTGTTCTTCCCCTTCCCTTATGTGCTTCTGATTCCTTCACAACATATCTGCCGTCCCCATAGCAGCCTCACCATCCCCCAAAAAAGGCCGGACACCTCCTGCAGCACTGCTCTGCATTCTGCAATGCCGCCGGACTGCCCAGCCACCTTTAACCTGCTAATCCCACGTCGCGTCACCAACGTTTAACCCAACCCCCAACACCCGCTATCTGCACCGGGGCAAGACTGAAAACCAGCTCCAGCCCCATCCCTTCCACTATTTCTCAATCCGTACACCCCTGCTGCCAGCTTCACCCTCATCCCCAAACCTGCCCAAACCATAACTACACCCTGCACACCCCCAAAAAACACCTATTCCCCTTCCCCATATCTCAAACCGCCTTCGTAGCCTCAAACCGCCTCCGTAGCCTCAGACAGCCACGCTCTCTCATCCTCGTCCAGATACGGACTAATCTTCTCATACACCTGCTTATGATACCGGTTCAGCAGTTCCACATCCCGGTCAGACATAATCTCCCGGTCAATTACCTCTAAATCAATGGGAACATATGTCAGATATTCAAACCGCAGGAACTGTCCGTATTCATTCTTCTCATCCTCAACACACAGAACCAGATTCTCCGTCCTGATTCCATGGCTTCCTTCAATATACACTCCCGGTTCATCCGATGTAATCATGCCGGCTTCCATCACCGCATTGTCCTGGCGCTCCGGAACCATCTTGAAGCGGATGCCGTTGGGGCGCTCATGCACACTGGACAAGTAGCTGACTCCATGGCCGGTGCCATGTTCATAGTTAAGCCCTCTCCTCCACAATGGCTCCCTGGCTGCATAGTCAATACTGAGTCCGCGGCAGCCGTGAAGAAACTTTACATCCCCCAGACGCAGCATGCTCATAAGCACCAAGGTAAAATGCTCCCTTTCCTCATCTGTCACCGGTCCCAGGGCAATGGTCCTGGTAATGTCCGTTGTTCCCTCGTAATACTGGCCCCCGGAATCAATGAGATACAGTCCCCTGGGCTCCAGAGGCAGATTGCTCTCAGGCGTGGCTGAGTAGTGGCACATAGCTGCATGTGCTCCGTATGCGGATATGGTTGCAAAGCTCAGTCCAATGCATCCCTCCTGGTCCTTGCGCAGTTTCTCAAGATAGTCCGACACACTGATTTCATCCATTGGAATCCGGCCCATATTTGTTTTCAGCCAATAGATAAACTTGGTCATGGCCACGCCGTCCTTGATATGGGCCCGCTTTTCATTTTCTATTTCAACCTTATTCTTAACCGCTTTCATGGCTGCCGTCGGGTTCATTCTGTCAATCACTTTATTGGAACCGTCAATCAGGCGGTACACAGCATAGTTGACACGGCATTTCTCCAGCAGTACCCTCTCTCCCCTAAGTTCCTCCGCCATGCGGTATATACCATCATAAGGCATCACGGTGACGCCTGCTCGTTCCAGGTATTCCTTCACGCTTATGTCCTCTGCATCCTCCAGATACGGATAAGCTTTTCCTTCCAGCACACTGCTGTTGACAAAGAGATACAACTGGTCCATGGTCACCAGGGCATATGATAATACCACCGGATTGTACAGGATGTCATTGCCTCTGATATTTAACAGCCATGCAATATCATCCAGAGAGGTAAGCACATGGACAGATGCATGGGCCTTTTTCATGGCCTCCCTCACATCCGCTATCTTATCGGATGCGCTCTTTCCTGCATACCGCTCATCCAGGACCCATGCAGGTTCTGCTGACAGCTCAGGCCGGTCTTTCCATATCATGCCTGTCAGGTCTTCCCCATAAGAAATGTGTGCGCCCCGTTCCTCCAGCAGTTCCTCCAAATCAAGTCCTTCGGCCGCATTGACGACCCGGCCGTCAAATCCCAGACAGCCTCCCTCAGGCATCTTTTCATCCAGGTATTCTCCCAGAGACGGTACGCCCTCCTGTCCCATCCTCATCATGGTCACCGTGGTATCCTTTAATTGGGCCGCTGCCTGCACATAGTACCGGCCGTCCACCCAAAGGCAGGCTTCGTCCATGGTCACCAGGGCCGTACCGGCCGAGCCGGTGAATCCAGTCATATATTTCCTGCATTTGAAATGCTCTCCCACATATTCAGATTCGTGGAAATCAGCTGTGGGTATCATATACGCATCCATTCCCCGCTCTTTCATCAATTCCCGCAGCGCATCCAACCTGCCCTGAATTACATTCATACTATTATCCATCCTTCCATTTCTTACTATCTGTCAGCCATAGCTGTCTGCATATCCTTCCATCTCCTGCTCCCGCTATCTCTTCCTCATGGCATCCTCGATAGCAGCTCCGATTCCCTCATTGTAAGTAGGCTGGGCCCGCATGGCAAAGGACATTTCCTCTGCGCTCAGCCCATTGGCAATGGCAGTAGCGATTTCCCCAATCATGTCAGTTGCCCTGGGACACATCATCTGGGCTCCCACGATTGTATTGGAGTACGCCTCAAAAACCAGACGGATAAATCCATTTTCCCCGCCTGTTATGATGGACTTTCCATTTTCCCTCATGGAAAAATGACCGCAGCGCACCTTCAGCCCCTTTTCCCTGGCGATTTCCTCCGTAATGCCAACCGTGGCAATCTCAGGGTCTGTATAGATACAGTTTGGTACGATTGGAAGGGACACATACATACCGTTCGGCACTACCTCCAGCTTGATGCTGTGGGGCCTTCCGGCAATCTTCTCCACCACATAGGTTCCCTGTGCCGCTGCCACATGGGCCAGCTGGGTCCTGGCGGACACATCCCCAATGGCGTAAATTCCCGGCTCGCTGGTCTGGAAGTCGCTGTTTACAGCTATCTTCCCGCCTTCCATTTCAAGGGAAATATCCTTGCCCAAAAGCTTCTCCACATTAGGACGGCGTCCAATGGCCATCAGTATCTGCCCTGCCCGCATTTTAACGGGCTCGCCCTCCCCGTTGGGAGTAATGACGCAGCTGAGTCCGCCCTCTTCCTCCAATATCTCAGTGACTGTGGCGTCACAGTATACATCAATTCCTTTTTGGCGCAGCTCCTTTTCCAGCTCAGCGGACATCACATCATCCATAGGTGCCATCAGATGCTTCTGTTTTTCCACAATGGTCACATGGGAACACAGGTTATTGAACATGGTGGCAAATTCCACCGCAATAACGCCTCCGCCCATGATTGTCAGCCTGTCAAAGTTCCAGCTCTCCGCTGCCAGCAGCCTGTCGCTGTTCCACACGCCGGAAAGGTTGGAGCCGGGAATCCGGCTCATGTAGGGTACGGCACCAGTGGCTATGATGACTGCTTTTCCCCGGTAGAATTCCCGGCCGCCCTCCTTAAGCTCCACCTCCACGGTCCTGTCCCTGCGAAGGACCGCTGTTCCGTATACAATTTCCACATCCAGCTTCTCAAAGCCGTATTGGATGCCCTCCCGGTATTTGACCACTGCTTTTTTCTTATACTTCTGCATTTTTCCAAAATCAAAGGAAATGAAATCCGTGGACACGCCAAATTCATCACAGCTCTGCATCATATGAAACATATCGGATGCATGCAGCAATGCCTTGGTGGGAATGCATCCCCTGTTCACACATGTGCCGCCAATCTTTTTTGCCTCTATCACCACCACCTTGAGGCCAAACTCCGCTGCTTTAAGCGCTGCCGTATAGCCCCCTGGCCCGGCTCCTATAATCACTACATCAAATTCTCTTGCCATACCCGTTCTCCCTTATGTTCTTATAAATTATCTCTTTATAATTTCTTTAAACTGTCAAATCTGAATCAGGCCCAGCTGCCTGCAGGCCTTCCATACCCCGTCACGGTCAATATCATCTGTGACATAATCCGCCACAGCCTTCAGCTCCTCCACGGAATTGCCCATGGCTATGCCGATGCCGGCCTCCCGGACTATCTCATAGTCATTCATGCTGTCTCCAAAGGCAATGGTCTGTCCCAGGCCAATGCCATAATACTGGCACAGCCGCTTCAGCCCCTCTGCCTTGGACGCCTCCTGTTCCACCACATCCGCTCCCATGTTCCCCGAGAACATGGGAAACTTGAATTCAGGAAAATGGGCTTCCAGCTCCCTGGCTCCCTCCGGACCGCCTATGTACACCAGGGTCCTGACCGGCATATCCATCAGCTTCCAGCCATCCTTAAAATTGCGCTCCGAAACGCCCCAGCGAAGCTGGTCCATGCGCACTACGCCCTCGGGGTGGATATAATAATCATCGCCCTCCTGGCTGACCCCCAGGGAAATCCCATGGGCCTCGCCGTATTCCAGCAGCGCCCTGAGCCTGTCCTTGTCCATCAGATGCTCAAACAGGACATTTCCCTCTGCCACCACCCGCGTGCCGTTCATGTGAATCACTGCATCCGGCATAACCATATCCCTGTACACAGCGCTCATCTCATGGTCCATGTTCCTGCCGCTTCCTATAACGATGACTGAATCCTTCCGCAGCAGCTCCAGGGCCTTCATAGCGCTTTCCGGAATCTTCCATGTCTTATGGTCCAGCAGCGTCATATCCAAATCAAAACTGACAATCCGCTTTTTCTTACCTGGTATCTGTGTCATTTTTAAATTCTCCGAATAAATTAAAATTAGGTCTTTTCAAAATGGAAAATATCTGATATAATAATCAAGGTTCAAGAACGGAGTATGGCGTAGCTTGGTAGCGCGCTCGGCTGGGGGCCGAGAGGTCGCAGGTTCAAATCCTGTTACTCCGATTTTTTATGCCAGAATCCTTTTAAAGGCTTCTGGCATTTTTTATTTGCATTTCATACATACCAAATATCATGTTCTTCCACATCCGCCTTTAACAGGCACTTGATTGATTATACCACGTTCTTCTATTTTATTCCATTCTTTTTCTTACATCCCCCCGGCATAATCCCTCCGCCATAAACAAAGTTCCCCTCCAATACTTATCCACAATCCTTCATCCCCTCAATTCAGTTATACACAGTACCAAATCTGGTATTTTCAGACGATTCACATGAAATATCTAGTGTTTTCGGTGGATAATGTGGATAACTTTGTGGATATCCTGTTAATTCCCTGTTGATGTCATGTGGACGTCATTTGGTCCCCATACCCTTTGCCTCAATCATATAATTCCTATACCCTTTATCTCAGCTGCCTTTGCCATTCATCTGCCATAATCTTATATTTCTGCAAAATCTTTGAAAAATAATCCTTGCAATTCATCCTGGCGTATGCTATTATAAAAACAGAAATAGTAATTATTATCATTATTATAATCAAACACAATAAAGCAGACCAAAGGAGGAAACACATGCCAAATTTTGCAAACCCCTTTCAGGGAAATGTTGAACGGAAACTGAGCAATGCAGAGCTGATGCAGGCCATCCGGCTGGATATAGCCGGTGAGCTGGAAGCCATCTATCTCTATGAATCCCACTACCTGGCCACGGACGACCCGGCAGCCAAGGCTGTTCTGGCTGACATTCGTGACGAAGAGAAGGCACATATGGGAGAATTAATTACATTGATGCGCTACCTGGACCCCAGGGAGACGGATTTCTTCCTCTCCGGGGAGTCAGAGGTAAAGGAAATGCTGGAGGAACTTGGCATAGCAGCCGCTGCTCCTTCTGACGCTGCCGGTGAGGAGACTGCCTCCAGGCCGCTGTCGGTAGGCAGTCTGCTGGACGAATCATAATAAGGAGGGAACCTATGGACTATTTAGCAAGAGAGAGTGCACCATTTTCATCAGAATTCTGGGCACAAATTGATGACGCAGCAATCGGAGCACTAAAAAAACATCTGGTGTGCCGCCGCTTTTTAAATCTGTTCGGGCCCCTGGGCGCCGGCGCTTCCATGGTACCGGTGGACGGTCCTGATAAGGAAGAGATACTAGACAATGGCATCGGCCGTATGTCCGGCAGACGCCAGGTGGAGCTTCCCCTGTTTTATGAGGATTTCCTTCTCTCATGGAGGGATATTGAGGAAGCTGAAAAGAATGGCTATCCTCTTGATTTAAGCTCTGTGCGGGCTGCTGCAAAGCGGGCTGCCAAACGCGAGGATGAGCTGATTCTCTATGGCAATGATTCCCTCAGCCTACAGGGTCTGATGAATGCCTCCGGTTCCTATCATATTAAGATGAAGGACTGGAACCAGGGAGAGAATGCATTTATTAATGTGGCAGAAGGCATTTCACACCTATTCTCAGCCGGCTGCCAGGGACGCAAGGCCCTGGTTGTGAGCCCGGATTTATATCTGGCGCTGCAGCGCCTGCAGCAGTCTGCCGGAATGCTGGAATCAGACCGCATCAAAAAGCTGATTGACGGCCACATCCTCCCACTTGGCGATTTTGGCACAGGCAAGGCGGTCCTGGTGTGTGCGGAACCGGAATACATGGACCTGGCCCTGGGCATGGACTTCTCTATCGGTTACTCGGAAATGAAAGATTTTAATCATGTCTTCCGCCTGATGGAGACAGCTGCGCTGCGGATTAAAAATCCGGAAGCAATCGTTGTGTTTGAATAGACAATCCCGTTATACATGTACCCTTAAAGGGCCGTACACTGCGCATACCGTGTACGGCCCTTCTCTTGTGCCCCGTTATATGAACCCAATTCAGTCCATTTCCTCCTTCATATTGCGCAGGTTTTATGATATAATGGGACCAGAACCAGTCCAGCATTCAAAGAATTCAATGAGGTGAGATTATGGAACAATACGACTTCACAGACGCCGGCAATGCCAAAGATATCTATGGATTGCTGGATTGCATGTCAGAAAAGGAACTGGAGATGGCCAGGGAGGCAGTCAGAAACATCCGCGAGACTGCCCTGCTGGCCCAATATGAGCGGTACAATATATGGTTCGACCACACACTTCTTCCCATCTTCAAGGAATACGCCCAGATGACCTCTTCCCTGCTGCAGGTAGAACGGGACAGCGGGACCATCGATGTCCTCTTTCGCAACAGCAGCGGCCTGGATATTACGGAAAACTGCAAGGGAATGTATATGGCGTTCATGATGGCCGTACATATATTCATAGATTCGGACGGCGGTGATGCTATTTTGGCTCTGACCTATGACTGCTGCAGGATTGTATCATGACATGGTTCCTGTGCATCCTGCTGTTCTGAAAGCATTTGTTCCATATCCATGCCAAAGCACTGCACAGGATACTGACAGCCCTCGTACCCTGCCATCCGGCAGCGTTCCCGATTTACCTCATGGCAGTGCACAGGCTGGAACAGCTGCCCTTTTTTCACCAGGGCCGGGATTTTCCACAGACAGTTGTCCATCTGGTTAAGCCCGGCCACAGAACGCCTTCCATGGGTCTTTGTGACCTGGAACTTCCCTGCCCGCTTCAAATATATACGGATTTCCTCCCTGGTATATCCCTCTGACTCCATGGCCATTTCCAGCCCTTCCCGGAAATGCTCCTGGTAGTGGTTCCAGGCACCGGCGTCCATCCCCCACAATACCACTGCAAAGCGGTTTCCGGCATTGACAGCCACCAGCGTATCCCCGGACTGCAGGATGATTCTGTGAAGCTCCCAGCAGAAAAAGAGAGGACAGCCCGCGCCATACGGAGGCGGCTGCATCCTCAGGTATTTCTGCAGCGGAATAGTATGTCCTAACTCCATATAACCTCCTACTTTAACAGCTCCTCATAAGTTGTTTCCAGAATGGCCCTGATGGCCTTTAGCTGCGACACCTTGATATGCTGGATGCCCCGCTCTATTTTCACCAGGGCCTCCCTGGTGAGATTCACATCAAAATCCCACTCCACCAGGTCAATCTTCTGAATCAGCTCTGTCTGCCCAATCCCTTTTTCCTTCCGGATTCTGCGGATATTAGCCCCTATATTGGTAGTTCCGTCATTCTTAATTACGTCCATCCTGCCACCCCATATATCTGGACTGGTTCCAGTCCTTTTTATCCTTAATCTTATTCATTTTTAAAGATATAATGGGACCAAAATCAGTCCAATCGCAGCTCAATCTGCTATATCGGCATGCTTTTTACCTGTGATGGCAAGTCTGTCCTATATTGTAATGATGATAACCGGAAATTTCTTCCGGACCAGAATCTCAGAAAGGAATCAGCAAATGCTGCCTTTGCTGCCGCCCCCTGCCAACATCCCGGTATGTTCCCTGAACCAATAAACAGGCTGAGTCACCCTGCGCAAAAAAAGGCGGGGCCCTCAGCCTGTTATCTTATGATTCATTTATATTTGCTTCGTCCGTTTTCCGTTTCCCGGACATCTTTATCCTGCCTACTTATACAGCGACAGTCCATCCATCAGTATGATGGGTTCATCCCACTCATTGTCCGTAACCAGGGAAACCTCCACGCGGACCTCATTCTGTCCGGTCACATCCACGCCGAAATACATCAGCTTTTCATTGTAATGGATATCCTGTGATGTATAAAGTACGGTATCATTGTCACCATATACAGTCACCTTAGCCATGATTCCGCTGCTGAATTGGGAAGAAGGGGCTATGACACCGGATAAGAGCCGGTACTGTCCATTGGCAGCATACTTCACGTAACTTCCTTTTCCCTTCAGACGGATGGCATTGTTCCAGCGCTCCCCTGTGGATGTCTTGCCCGAGGTAATAATATTGTATCCCTTGGTGGAAAGTCCGTCCAACAGGTTCTGGACCAGATATGGCGTGGACAGGTCTGTTATGTTGGCTGGTTCCGCCTCTCCCTCCGCTGCAATCCATACACCGTCCGGGCCAATCTGGCGTCCGTCAATCACTGTGCTCGTGGACATGGCTCCGTTGGGAAGGAGGAAATACCATTTATCATTATCCTTAAACCATCCCTTCTGCATAACTCCGGCCTGGTCCATGTAATACCACTGTCCCTCAATCTGCTGCCAGCCCGTGGTCATGACGCCGTTATTGTCCATATAGTACCAGTTACCGTTATCCTGAATCCACTCCTTGTAGGCAAACTTATTGGCGCCTCTCTGATATTTCCACTGGTCGTTCACATATTTCCATGTACCTGCATAAGCCGGAACTGACATAACCACACTCAGGGCCAATGCCGCTAATGTAACTGCCAAACGTTTCTTCATACTGAATCTCCTTTCATTCTCCCTTAGCTGCCTTATCACAGACAGATATGATTCATCCTGCACTTGTTACATTATAATTCATTCTCTATTTTTATGCAACTGTGTGTTCAAACCGTAATTAAACTGTAAAGATTAAATACTTCCGGATAATACCTTGACAAATCAATCTGTAAGTATTATAGTTACAGTATGAAATGTATTTTTTGCGATTACAGTTAACGCCGGATTGTCAGCAGAATCAGGAAAGGAGCCAAATTATGAAAACCCGCGAACACACATCCATGAAAATGAGAGGTAACCCTGATATCTCCTATCTGGGTCATACCGTTGACCAGATGATATGGAGCTTTATGGAGAAGGAAAAAATTGACGGGCTTACCTTAGCCATTGTACAGGCCCCCTACATACCAAGGGTAGCCGGGTATGGCTATTCAGACAGCCGGAGGAGGCGTCTGGCTTCCCCCAACACCATGTGGCCGGCCGGCCCTATATCCCAGGCATTTGCAGCCGTGGCAATCATGCAGCTTCATGAGGACGGCGGACTGGATGTAAACAGTGAAGCTTCTGCCTACATACCGGAGCTGCCGGAGACCTGGAGGAATGTCACCCTTCTTCATCTCCTTCGCCATGCATCGGGACTGCCGGACTACCGCCGCGCTCCAGGGTTCAGACCAGACACCCCATGGACCTTTGAGGCCCTGACCCGGCTGGCTGCCGGAGAATCCCTGCATTTTATCCCGGGCACAGATGTGGAACAGAGTGCGACCAACTTCCTGCTGCTGACGGAAATCGTGGAACGGGTCAGCGGTCAGAGCTACCATGATTTCGTGACCAGCCGTCAGATTGAGTTCCTGGGCCTTGCACACACGGGTTTTAAAGAGGATTTGGGCTGTTTCCATTATGAGGACATTTCCCAGACAGACAACATCCATCAATTATTTAAAAAGGACAGGCTCTATATCAATCCCACGGAACCTGCCGTATCCTATGACAGCAGCGGCTCTCCCATACCGGCAGCGGAATCCACGGCGCTGCGGGGCTTTTCCGACATATGGGCCTCTGCCCAGGATATCTCCTTCTGGGACATCGGCCTGGCAGGCTCTGTCCTGATTCATAAGCCGGGAAACCGCGCCCTCATCTACGCACCATGGAATCTTCCTGACGGAAAAACAGTTCCGGCCGCAGCCGGATGGCAGTTTTACCATCACCGGGGACTCATGGATATAAAAGGATCTGTCAATGGCTACTCATCCTTCCTGAGCCGCTTTACCGATGCCGCCGAGCTGGTCTGCGTCACCCTTATGTGCAATAAGGAAGGTGTGGATTTCACCAATCTGGGCCGCCGGATAGCAGGCGCCTACGGCGACCTTCTGTCCACCGGATACGACGACAACCGTCTCTTCCTCCTGGAAGGCCAGTTCTCTGCGGCGGAAACAGTATCCCGCCTGGAAACAGCCCTTAAGGAACGGAACATCCCGGTATTCGCCAAATTTGACCATGGACAGAATGCTGCTGATGCCGGACTTTCTCTCCGCCCGACCACCGTACTTATATTCGGTTCTCCCCAGGTAGGCACCGGACTCATGGCAGCAGACCAGAGCGTATCCCTGGAACTGCCCCTGCGCATTTCCGTTTGGGAGGATGAAGCCGGCAGCACATGGCTGGCCTTCCCCCGCCTGGACTCGGTCTTTGGGGAATATGGCCTGGAAAACCATCCGGCGGTTCCCAGGATGCAGGCCCTTCTGGAACAGCTGGTACATATAGGAGGCAGCATCTATTAATCTGAAAACCGTCCAATAAATAAGGCATCGTTTCCCATCACCCGGGAACGATGCCTTCTCTCTTTTTTATGTATTCTTCCATATCCGCCTACAGGCTGTTCAGGCTCTGCCGGACATCAGGTATTCTTCATAATAACGCTTTCCACCACATCGGCCACATGCTCACAGGCATCGCAGCATTTCTCCAGGTAGGCGTAAATCTCCCTCCAGGCAATGATTTCAATAGGGTCTGTCACCTCGGCGTGAAGCCTGCGCATGGAGTCAATGAATAACCGGTCGCCCTCTTCTTCCAGGGCATTAATCTCAATAATCAGGCCGTGAAGGGTTTTGGATTTTCTGAAGTCCGCAAACTCCTCCATAACCTCCTTAAGGGCCTGGCAGCAACGGATGATGACCTTGATAAAGGCAAGGGCCTCCGGGCGGATTTTCTGGACATTGTTGATGTAGATACGAATCAGCACATCCTCAATCTTATCCGTCACCTCATCAATACTCTGGCTCAAAAGGATGATATCCTCCCGCTCAATGGGAGTAATGAATGCCTTGACCAGCACAGCCATCATCTCATGCTTTTTCTTATCCGCATCATGCTCAATCCGATGCAGCTCGTCCAGCTTGTCCTGCAAAAGTCCTGTATCAAAATGGTTCAGATTGTCCTCCAGCATTTTAGCTGCCTGACATCCGCACTCCACACACTCGATGAAATTCTGAAAATAGTAACTATCACTTTTCTTAGACATCTTATCTTCTCCTTTACTTATCCATGGAACAACATCATAAACAGCTTCGCTATCAGAAATCCAATAATACCGCAGCCGGGAAAGGTCATGACCCAGGTCATCACCATATCCTTGACCACACTGAAGTTAATGGCCGACAGGCGTTTCACAGCTCCCACGCCCATGATGGCCGTGGTTTTAGTATGTGTGGTACTGACAGGAATGCCGAAAATGGAAAAACCGAGAAGACAGGCAGCTCCCGCCATATCCGCGGAAAAGCCCTGGTATTTTTCCAGGCGTACCATGTCCATGCCCACGGATTTGATGATTTTCTTTCCTCCGATAGATGTTCCCAGCGCCATGGCCGCCGACCCAAGCAGCAGCATCCACAGCGGGAACTGTACTCCCTGGGTATTGCTGGACCCGTTGACCATACAGATGCCTAACAGCATAACGCCCATAAATTTCTGTCCGTCCTGGGCGCCGTGCATAAATGCCATGGCAGCGGCCCCGCCAATCTGGGCGTACCGGAAAAATCCGGTGGTCTTCCTGCGGTCCATGTCCCGGCAGGTCCAGGCCACCAGCTTACAGGAAAGGTAACCGCTTAAAAATCCCAGTACAACAGAAAAAACCAGGCCGTAAACTACCTTCATCCACTCTGCGGTATTGATGGCTGAAAATCCGCCCCGGATGGCCACGGCAGCACCTGTAAGTCCTGCTATCAGCGCATGGCTCTCACTGGTAGGACAGCCAATGGATACGGCAAAGGACGACCACACCACAATGGAAAACAGTGCGGCGCACAGTGCCACCAGTGCAATGGAGGTATCATCTCCGAAGTTGACCATATTGGTAATGGTCATGGCGACTGTGGAATTTACCATGGTCATCACAACCACTCCTGCGCAGTTGCAGACTGCCGCCATGACAATGGCCAGGTTCACATCCAGTGACCTGGTTGACACGCAGGTGGCAATGGCATTTGGCGCGTCCGTGATGCCATTGACACAGATAACCCCAAGGGTCAGAAGGACTGTGATCAACAGGGCCGGATTTGTCACCAGCTGCCGCAGGAAAAAGGAAAACGACATGTCCATAATTCTTTTTTACCTACTCTCTTAATTATTTACTTTATCTTTACGTAAAATTTACAAACTCACGATTTTAATTCTAACACGGTTTTTTATGGTAGTAAAGTTCAATTTCGTTAAGAAACAGAGGAAAATATTCGTTTTTGGATAATAGAAACAATATGGGATAAAGTGGAAAACGCCTGTATTATCTATATATAGATAATACAGGCGAAACAGAAAGAATGAAAATGTTTATAATCCTTTTGGAGTTTTTCAGGCAAAATATATCCCAATTACTGATAATGTTTTAGTTCTGGCCGGATTTTAAATGCCCGGATTTCCTGCGGGTTCTTCCCAGGCACACATTTTCTGGTTTTTTTCCCGGCCTCACTTTTCCCGGCCTCACACAGCCCTCCATCAGTCCTTCATCCGTCCCTCATTCACCCCCGTGTCCATGCTCCCGGAGCGGAACCCTTCTGCATCCAGGGTAATATATACAAAGCCCATCTCCTTCAGACGGCTGACGATTTCCTCCCGCCGTTCCATGAATACTCCAAAGGCCTCTGTGTCCAGTTCCAGGCGCACAATATCTCCGTGAAGCCTGAGCCGTACATTGCCGGGAATAATGGTCCTGACATAGGACTCCCCCTCTCCGATTCGTTCCAGCACCTCATAATCCAGCAAAGCGCCGTAGGGCAGGCGGGTGGCCATGCAGGGAGTGGACGGCCGGGACGCCACCGATATGCCGTACTCCGATGCCATGGCCTTTACCTGGGCCTTGGTTATGTGCAGCTCTGCCAGCGGGCTTAAAATCCCCAGTTCCTTCAATGCCCGGATTCCGGGACGGTATACATGCATATCGTCCTCATTGGTGCCGTCCAGGATATGGCGGATACCCCTTGTCTCTGCCAGCTCTGTCAGTTTCAGGAAAAGATGGCGCTTGCACAGGTAACAGCGGTTCACCGGATTATTTTTAATTGCTTCCTGCTCCAGCTCATCCACGGTTATGACTTCATGGATTCCTCCCAGCTCTCCGGCCACACGCCTGGCAATCTCCAGGTCGCAGGAAGGATGCAGCCGGCTGTCAAAGGTCACGGCATACACCCTGCTTCCTGTATGGGCTGCTGCGTCTGCAGCTGCCTTTAAAAGCAGGCTGGAATCCACGCCGCCGGAAAATGCCAGGCAGATATCCTCCCTGGCCAGCTGTTCCATTCTGGCCTCCAGCTGCTTTCTCAAATGGTGCGGGAATAAGGCTGCATCGCTGTCAGTGTTGTTTACCATATTCATACGAATCTCCTAATCTGATATCATCCTTATCATTTTTCCTGCCGGCTTTCCTCTGCCTTCATACGGACTTCATGGTATGCGGTTTGAAAATCCACGCCCTGTTCCCTGCAAATCCGCCGGATGCTTTCATATTCCGGATAAAAGAATGTTCTGCCTTTATAAGTACACACCTTCACATCCGCCGGCCCGTAACCGGTTTCCACCTGGATTTCATTTCGCCCAAGGATGGTTCTTTCCACCTGATACCGGCGTATTCCAATGGTAGTGGTCTGGGTCAGAATGATTTCTTCCATGGCCTCTACGGACGATTCCCCGCAGAGCACGGACAGCATATAGGCAGGACGGTTTTTCTTCATATAGATGGGGGTATACCACACATCCGCAGCCCCTGCATCAAGAAGCATCTCCATGGCAAGTCCCAGTATCTCCCCTGTACAGTCATCCAGGTTTGTCTCCAGTACCCACATGGTACGGTTCTCATCCTGTGAAGTCTCAAGCAGCATGGCCCGAAGTACATTTGCCTGTTTAAACACCTTGTTCCCGGCGCCCATTCCTATCTTAAGCAGACGGCAGGAAGCAGGAAGCAGGTCCTTTGTCCGCAGTGCTGCGGCAACCGCTGCCCCGGTAGGGGTGACCATCTCCCCGTCATTGTCTGTAAAATGCAGCTCCAGTCCATAGGATGATGCAATATTGGCTGTAGCCGGAACAGGAACCGGCAGCACGCCGTGCTGGCAATGGACATGGCCATGACCTTCCGACAATGCAGAAACCACCACATCCTCCACGCCCAGATTGTCAATGCAGACTGCCACGCTGATGATATCCACAATGGAATCAATGGCGCCCACTTCGTGGAAATGAACCTGCTCAATGGGAAGCCCATGAGCCTTGGATTCCGCCTCCGCCACAATGCGGAACATATTCCTGGCCATCTCCTTCACCCTCTCATTGGAATCCAGATGGTCTATGATATGGTAAATATCGTGAAGGTTCCGGTGTATGTGCGGATGGTGATGGCTGTGCTCATGCTCCCCATCGTGAACATGCTCATGGCTGTGCTCATGCCCCCCATCGTGAACATGCTCATGGCTGTGCTCATGCTCCCCGCCGTGAACATGCTCATGCCCATCCTCCTCCAAATGCACATCAAAATCAAAGGCATCCAGACCGCACACAACCTTCCGGCCAAAGTGAAGATGATATCCATTCACGCCCAGGCTTTCCAGCGCATGCTCCAGAACCTGCCTGTCCGCCCCCAAATCAAGCAGGGCCCCCACTGTCATATCCCCGCTGATACCGGAATTACACTCCAAATATAAAATCTTTCCCATCTTATCTCACCGCCATTCTGTTTATTTGGGTCGCCAGATAGCCGGCCCCGTATCCATTGTCAATATTAACCACTGAAATCCCGTTGGCACAGGAATTAAGCATTGTAAGCAATGCGGATAATCCGTGGAAACTGGCTCCATATCCCACAGAGGTGGGAACTGCCACCACAGGGCACTCCACCAGGCCGGCAATCACCGTGCCCAGCGCCCCCTCCATCCCCGCCGCTGCCACGATACAGTTGGCCTTATCAAAGCGCTCCCTTTGGGCCAGGAGCCTGTGGATTCCGGCAACTCCCACATCAAATATCCTCTCTACCCTGCAGCCGAAGTATTCAGCAGTCTGGGCCGCTTCCTCGGCAACCGGTATGTCCGCCGTACCTCCGGTACACACCGCCACATAGCCCCTTCGTTCCTTTCCCGGCTTCTCCACCTTCAGAATCCGGGATATGGGGTCATACACTGCCTCTGGCACTGCCGCTCTGACCAGCTCCGCCTGCTCTGCAGATGCCCTGGTTCCCAGGACCTCTCCGTCCCTTTCATAAAATTTCCTGAAAATCTCCAAAAGGTATGCATCCGGCTTTCCCTGGCAGAACACGGTTTCCCCAAAACCGGAACGCAGCTTTCTGTGGTGGTCCAGCTTAGCATACCCCAAATCCTCATAGGGCAGGTCCTTAAGCTGCTTCTCTGCATCGTCTATCTTAATACTGCCGGCCTTTACCTGTTCCAGCAATTCCCTTACGTCCATCTTTCGTTCTCCTCTCTCAAATCAATCACCCTGCTGCAGACCCGTTCCGTTAGTTCCTCCGAATGGCTGACCATCAGCAGCCCCAAATCCCGCCTCTTCACTTCCTCCAGAAGAAAACCCCAAATCTGGCTCTGGGTAATCAGGTCCAGCATGGTGCTTATCTCATCTGCCAGAATGAACCGGGTCCTCTTTCCCAAGGCCCTGGCTATGCAGAACCGCTGCAACTCCCCGCCGGACAATTCTCCCGGATACCGGTTCAGCCAGTCCGGTTCAATTCCCAGTCCGCGGACCACCCGCTCCTCCACCGAGTCCCCCTCCCTCAGCACCTCCCCCATCTTAAGACGGGGATTTACCGACAGTTCCGGATGCTGCCATATCATCTGCACCGGATTGTAGCTTCCGTAAGAGACAGGGGGTTTTCCGTCCAGAGTCACAGTCCCATGGTCCGGTTTTTCATAACCAGCCAGTATTTTGCAAAAAGTAGTCTTGCCAAAGCCGCTGGGAGCCGTCAGCCCCACACGTTCCCCGCTTTCCAGACTCAGGCTGACATTGTTCAGGATTCTCCTGTTCCCATTGTCGTATTGGAATGAAATATTGATTGCTTCCAGCTTCATACTCCCGCCTTCCTGCATTTTACCATGCCGTCACGAAAACTGCGATAGGAAATTTCCTGCAGGCAGCCCTCATCCCTATCCGAACACCGGGGCCCGTAGGGACATCCCATGGGCATATCCCCCGCATAGGGCTGGGTCCCGGAAGCTGCTTTAAACCCGTGGCTGGGCATGGCCCGGTACAAAGCCCTGGTGTAGGGATGCCTGAGTCTCTGCTCATCCCCAAAATCCGCTGCCAGGGCCTCCTCCACATTGGTGCCTGCATAAAATACCACAATCCTGTCAGCCACCTCCAGGGCCAGCTCCAAATCATGGGTAATGAGCAGAACGCCTGCGCCCTCATCCGCTATTTCCCGGAAATGGGACAGCACGCGCCTGGCAGCACTGATATGAAGTCCGGGCGTTGGCTCATCTGCAATGACCAGTCTGGGATGCTCCATCACTGCCGTGGAAATCAGCACACGCCTGGTCATTCCCCCGGACAGCTCAAAAGGATACAGGCCCTCTGTATCCTCTCCCAGCCCGTAGCGCCCAAGGGCTTCGCTGCAGCGCTCCACGCTCTCCTTATCCTTTCGTCCCCTCCGGACCTGTTCTCCCACCTTCATGAGCGGGTCCAGATACGACACACTCTGGGGCACCAGCACCATCCGGCTCCCCCTAAGCTGTTCCTTCCGCTTCTGGGTCAGAATTTCCCCCTCAAAGGAAACCGTTCCCTGGCAGGCGGCATTCTGCGGGAGAAGCCCCATGACCGCATGGGCCAGAAGGCTCTTTCCCGAACCGCTGGAACCAGCCACAGCCACCACCTCATTCTCCCGCACCTTTATGTTCAGGTCACGAATCACAGGAAGCTCCCTCTGGCGCCACCCCCCTACATACTGGGTAAATGAAATCATAAGATGCTCCACTGATAATATGACTTGTTTTTCCTCCATGTCAACCTCCTGCCAAACAAAACTCTGCCCTTAAATGTTTCCGGAATGTTTCCTGCAACGGACTGCCAAGGTTCTACAGATGGGCCTGGGCCGGGTCCAGCAGACGGCTCAGGGTATCCCCGATAAAATGGAACAGTACCACCACGAATACCAGCAAAAGCCCCGGAAACAGGGCCAGCCACCATTTTCCCATGACCAGGTATTTCATGCTCTCTGACAAAATAACTCCCACGGCAGGCTGTTCCGGCGCCAGTCCGAATCCCAGGAAGGTAATACTGGCTTCATGCAGAATTGCATGTGGAAACAAAAGAACCATGCCCACAAAGAGCTGGGGCAGCAAATGGGGCGTCATATGTTTGAAGGCAATGTAAAACCTGCCCTTTCCCAGCTTCTTTGCAATCTGTATGTACTGGCTTTCACGAAGCTGCATGACCTCCCCCCGCAGGAGCCTGGCCAGTGAGGTCCAGTGAGTCAGGGAAATGCCAATCAGTACGCCCCAGAATCCCTTTCCCATGGCAAAGGAAATAAGAATCAGCAGCAGGATATGGGGTATTCCCATGACCAGGTCAATGATTCCCCCTATGACAGCATCCGTAACCCTGCCCAGACAAGCGGCCATGGTACCCATGATAAATGCCACCACCGCGCTGATACAGGCTGTCAGCAGCCCGATGCGTATGCTGATGGAAAGTCCTGTAAGGCTGCGTATAAACATGTCGCGTCCCATCCAGTCCGTACCAAAGGGGCAGGCCAGGCTGGGCGGCAGGTTTTTTCTGGTAAAATCCGTGGCCAGAGCCTGTTCCTTCAGCACCTGGCCTGCAACGGCAATGGCCGCCAGCAGGATGACCGATACCGCCAGCAGCACCGCCATGGCCTTGCGGCGGTTCCACCTGTGTCTTTGTGCGCTCATCCCTTGCTCCTCCTGATTCTGGGGTCCACTGTTCCGTACAAAAGGTTGGCAGTGAAGTTCCCTAAAAATACAATGGCCGCGCTGATGATTGTAATACCCATGAGCAGCGGCACATCCCCGCCCAATCCGGCTGTCACAGCCGCCTGTCCCAGGCCCGGATAGGAGAATACCTGCTCCACCAGCACGGAGCCGCCGAATATCTCGCTGACAGAGGCAAACTGAAGCGTCAAGGCAGGAAGGAGAATGTTGCGGATTCCATGCCTGCGGATAATGGACCATTCCGATTCGCCTCTGGCCCTGGCAAACAATACATAATCACTTTCCATGACCTCTGCCATCTTCTCCCTTGTATGAAGGGCGATATTGGAAATACCTGTAATGGACAAGGCCGCCGCAGGCAGTATGCCATGGACCAGGCGGTCCTTCATGGTCACAGCCGACGCCTCCACGCCGATGGGCACGGAAAGTCCTATGGGAAGCAGCTTCAGCCAGACTGCAAACACCACCAAAAGCACCAGGGCCAGCCAGAAGGCCGGCGTACTGGCAGTTACCAGTGCATAAGAAGAGATAATCCGGTCAGCAGCCTTTCCCTTTTTGGCCCCGGCTATTATTCCCATAAGGAATCCAATGAATCCGGACAGAATCCATGCCGCTGCCATAATCCAGAGAGAATTGGCCAGCTTCTCCCCGATTACCTGGGCTACCGGCCTGCGGTACAAAAGAGAGATACCCATGTCTCCCTTAAGAAAATCGCCGGCCCAGGCCAGATACCGGGTAACAGGCGGTGTATTGACGCCCCAGTATTCCTGGAGCCTGGCAATCTGCCCGCTGCTCATACTGCCAAGAGCCGCCTGCCCCACATTGGTGGCAAGCGGGTCCAGAGGAGAGACAGACACCAGGAAAAAAGCAGCCATGCTCACCAGCACCAGCAGGATTGCCATCCGTATAAAATTAACTCCCGCCCGTTTCCAACTCATGATTTTATCCTTCCTGCATTCATACTGTTCCTGTCCTCTGTTATTCCCAGCTCCACTGGTCCACATTGTTCACAATAGACCATCCGTGTCCGTGGGGATGGATTTTCTGCTCCGCCACCTTAAGTCCGTCTCTGGACCAGTACAGATGGTCTATATTCACCAGCCAAATCCACGGTATATCCCCGTTCTGTGTCACGCCCGTGGTCCCGTCCCACTGGGCCTTCTTCCACAGCTCGTAGGAATCCTCCAGATTCCCGCTGGCCAGGGCCTGGTCCATATAACGGTCCACACTGTCATTGGCATAAGGCGAGTACTCCGCCAGCCCTGTATCCTTCATGGTATGGTAAATATTGTACAGCTCCATAGGCGTATGGGCGCCCCAGCCCCACATAAGCGGCTCTGTCTGGGCGCGGTCGTAGGCGTCATCCCAGCCCACTCCCTCTATCTTCACATCTATCCCCACATTCCTAAGCTGGTTGGCCGTGTCTGCCGCCAGGGCCTGGCGTACGGAATCGCTGGCCGGGTACATCAGCGTAAATCCTGCCTTGACGCCATTCTTTTCCCTGATTCCGTCAGAACCAGCCTTCCATCCGGCTTCCTCCAAAAGTTCTGCTGCCTTTTCAGGGTTATATTCTGTCTTTGCAGATTCATTATACCATGGCATCTTATCACACACACTGTAGGCCGGACTTCCATAGCCGTTCAGCACATGTTCAATCATCTCATCCCTGTTAATGGCAATATTGACAGCCCTTCTCACCTGTACGTCCGACGTAAAATCATTTCCAACCCCGGTATTGCCGCCAGATATGGTCCCGGCCTTCACAGCCGGCAGGTTAAATCCACGGTTATCCACTGTCTCAAAGGAAAGCAGCTCATATCCCGGAAGGGTCTGGTCTGAATAGGACGCAGCCGTATAGGCCAGGTCCGCCTGCCCGGACATGACAGCCGCATAAGCTGCGTCCTCCTCCATGAAAAGTATGGTCACCTTTTTCATATTCGGCGCTGGCCCGTAATAATCCGGGTTGGCCTCAAATATGACCTGCTGCCCTTTATCCCACTGCTTCATAATATATCTTCCGGAACCAATGGGATGGGACCCGTAATCAGCCCCATAAGCATGTTCCGGTACAATTCCCACAATTGCCATGGTATAGGGCCAGATGGAATAAGGGCGGTTCATATGAAATACCGCCGTAGTGCCATCCGGCGCCTCCGCACTCTCCAACATGGTAAAGTCGTTGACAGAACTGGTGTCCCGCAGGGTATTGTACGTAAACGCCACATCCCTGGCAGTCAGCTTCTCTCCGTCTGTAAAATACGCATCATCCCGTATCTTCACGGTCCAGGTAAGCCCGTCCTGGCTGACCTCCATATCAGTTGCCAGGTCATATCCTATTTTCAGGTCCGCGGTTGTCACGGTCAGCGTACTCTGAATCAGCGGCTCATGGACATGTTCGCCCGCCCCCCAGCCATAGGCAGGGTCAAATCCGGCCTCTGGCTCTGAGGTTGGCCCCATAACCACGATTACGTCCTCCCTGGTTCCATTATCGCCTGTCTCCCGGGCGTCATTTCCACCGCTGTTTTCCGCGCTTTGGCCTGTACTGTCCTTAGCACCGCTGTTGGCGCAGCCCGTCACGGCCATGGACACGGCCAGCATGGCCGCCACAGCATATTTCATTCCTCGTCTCATTTCCCTCTCCATTTCCTTTTTTCATGCCGTGCCCGTATACCTGGTTTCCATCAACCTGCACTCCATAGGCTTACATCCTATCAGCACAGATTCCTTAAACACAATCCGTATCCAGGCGCAAACGCATAAAAAAATACCAGAATAAGCGTATTCCTTGAGAATACATACTACCTTCCTGGTATTTTTGCTTCTTAGATTATTAATGTTACTTCATCCAATTCGTCTGGTTCTTCCTGAATGCTGACTTCTGTCAGCCGTTAGAAAAATTATACGCAAAAGTCCGCAAAAGGTCAACGCTTTTCTTGCCAAACGTTTGCCCATATATTGAACGGCCAGCCTGAATTATACGGTCCCTTATTTACTCACCCTTATGCTGAACCTCCACGGTACGCCCTGCCACATCCTTTGGGTCGCCCACGGTCAGGCCCTCTACCTCCTCATCCGGGCACGCGTTTGTCCATGCAAGCTTCATGACATCGTCTGCTGTCAGCTCCTTCTTTTGGATGACCCCAAGGCGGATGTAATCAGCTGCGATATTTTTAAGGGCTTCCTCTGTGATTGCATCAGACAGGCCGAAGTCCAGGGAATCCCAGAACTCAAGCTGATTCTCAAACTCGCCGGTCATCTTATTTGTGTCGAACATCAACTGTACCGCGTCCTCTGAGTGGAGACGTGCATATTGTCCGGCACGTTTAATGGCCATAACAATATATTTTGCGTGAACCGGATTCCTTGCAAGGAAGTCATTGTTCATGGCGGTTACGCAGCACACCTCTCCCTCAAACTCATCGCTGGGAGTAATGGAGCATACCTTGCGCATCTTGTCGCTGTAATTGGCGATTACAAAGTAGTCTGAGAAAATGGAAGCATCAATCTCACCGCTCTCCATGGCAGCCACGCTGGCCGCACTGTCTGCAATATCCAGATACTCCACCTCAGCAGTGGGGTCTACACCCTCGCCGTCAAGCATACGGTAGATAATATTCTGGTCGGAGTTTCCGATGCCGTCATGGATAGCAATGGTCTTTCCCTTTAAATCTTCGGCTGTCTTAATATCGCTGTCATTGAATACATAGATGGATTTGCAGCCCATATGCGCTCCGGCCACAAAGGTCATCTCCACGCCGTTTGTCACCGGCACAAGCATGGTGGCAATATGGTCGGTTCCCCACATACACTTACCTGTACCAACCGTGATGACAACCGACTCTCCCTCTATATATTCCGCATTAATACCGTAATCCTGGTAGTAGCCCAATGCCTCGGCAAGGTACACGGCAGACACACAGGCGCCTCCGTTAAACAGGTAATTCAAGGCTGTGCCAAAGGCAGGTTCCTTCTGCATGGCCGCCCAGTCTTCCTCGGAAACAGCCTCCGGACGGCTTACAGCGCCGGCTTCCTCCTCCCCGGCTTTGCCGGAATCCTGGGCTTGTGCTGCTGATTCAGTCTCCGCTGCCGTGGCGGCTGCTGTGGCTGCGCTTTCTGTTGGGTTTCCTCCGCCCTGTTCGCCGCAGGCGGCCAGTGACAGAGCCATCATTCCCGCAAGCGCTGCTGCCAGAACGCGTTTCGCATTTGTTTTTTTCATCATACTGTTCTCCTTTTTGATTTTAATCATTTTTTATGTACACAGCCAGAGGCGTGGGGAAAAGCAGGTTTCCCTCTTTCTTATGGCCTGCGCTTTTTATTGTACAGGGGTCTGTGTCTCCGGCTGACGTCCGCTGCTCCTTCCTCCGAAGTGCAGACGGTTGAGTATCTCATTCCGGCAGGCCACAAAAGTCCCGGAAGAGCGCTCTCTGGGATAGGGCTCATCTATTTTAATGTCAGAGACAACCCGGCCCGGGTGCGCGTCCATGACAATAACCCTGGTTCCCATGTAAATGGCCTCATCCACATCATGGGTTACCATGATTGCAAGCTGTTTTTTCTCCTGCCACACCTTCAGAATCTCATCCTGCATATTCATGCGCGTAAATGCGTCCAGGGCTCCCAGAGGCTCGTCTAACAGCAGTATATCCGGCTCATTAATCAGGGAGCGCACCAGGGAAACGCGCTGCGCCATCCCCCCGGAAAGCTGGCCAGGATAGTCATTCCGGAAGGATTCCAGGCCAATAACCTTTAGCATCCGCTCCACCTTCTCCTCATTTCCCTTCAGTTTCCCCTGGAGCTTTAAGCTGAAGGAAATATTTTTTTCCACTGTCAGCCAGGGAAAAAGGGTGGGCTTTTGAAACATCATTCCGCGCTCCGGCGACGGCCCTGTAATCTCTGCTCCGTTTACCGTCAGATGGCCGGTGGTGGGCGGAATCAGTCCTGCCACAAGGCGGAGGATGGTGGACTTCCCGCATCCCGACGGCCCCACAAGGCTGATAAACTCGCCGCTTTTCATGGACAGATTTACTTCATTTAACGCATGGGTAACCTCATCCTGCTCCACCTTTGCAAAACTCTTTGATATGTTGTCCAACCGAAGGATAATTGTATTCTCTGCCATTATTTCACCACTCCGTTCTGCCATCTGAGAACACGGCGTTTAATCAAATCCAGCACCTTTGTCACAATGGTGAAGATAAAACAGATGACAAACAGCGCTGCAAACATTTTGTCGTAGGCTGCCCAGGATTTCGCCCAGTTCATGTACCAGCCAAGTCCGGCCTTTACCCCCATCATCTCGGCAATCATGATTGCAACACAGGACGAACTCATGGCCTGGGTGCAGCCCTGCAGAATAGACGGCATGGCATGGGGAATCGCCACCCTGAAAACAAGCTGCCGTTCGTTTGCCCCCAGGGTCCTTGCTGCCTCAAAGAAATCCTTGTCCACATTCTGGATGCCGGACATGGAGGCCACGGTAACCGCAAACCAGGAGCCAAGGGCAATAATAAACACAGCTCCCCTGAACAGGGAGGCGGCCACAACCATGATAATGGGAATCCATGTTGCGGTGGGAATAGGCCCCAGGAATTTAATGACAGGATTAATCCAGTAACGCGCCCTCTCGGAATAGCCGCAGGTAATACCCGTAACCAGCCCCAGGGCAATCCCGATAAAATATCCCAAAAACAGCAGGCGCAGCGTGTGGAGCGTACATTCAAGCAGATACGCCCTGTCCTCCCAGGCAATATTCAATATGCTGTTCATGCACGGGACAAAGGGCTGGGACAGGATGCCTGTCTTTAAGGTCAGATAATCATAACAGGTAAGCAGGAGAAAAAAGGCGGAAAACAAGGGAGCGCGGTAGCGCAGGTCCTCCACGGTTCTTTTGTCTCCCTTCCGGTTCTTAATCCAGGCTGTAACGGCATAGACAGCATACGCAGCCATAAAGGCCGACACCGCCCATACATAGGTATACGGATGGCTGTTGGGACTTCCGTTGGGAACCTCCCAGTACTCGATAATCGCAATGAAACCGCAGATAACCGGAAGCACCATAATAATAAAATCCAGGATTTTCTGGCCCCGTGTTCTTTCCTTTTGCTCCAGTTCTTTTAGCTGCTGTCTCGTCAGTTGGCCCAGTGGGTTAATCTGCCCGCTCTCAGAGACAGGTTTTTCCTCCATGTTTGTTGACATAATCCTTCTCCTCTGAATGTGGTGGATTTTTTACATTTATTGCTTTTCTATTTTAATCGAAATCGGCCGGAGTGTACAATTTAAAATAACTGGGATGGGGGGCGGGTTTATAGCTTAATTCTATAACAGCTCCTGCCGGCTGTTAAAATCAGGCAAAAATCCCCTCCCGTTTTATGGAAGAATGCGCAAAATTAACGCGGCTCCATAAAAAGGAGGGGATTCATAAAGCAATGCCTCTATATTTAGTTATCCTGCGCTGTCCGCATCACCTATCCATGCATATGGCAGGCACACCCGCAGTCCTCCTGCCCCTTTCCTTCATATACCTCATCCTTCATCATCAGATGGACGGCACCCAGCTTAAAGGTCTGGGGAAGAGCCAGTATATTGGGGTTGGGACCCACGAACTTTTTCCTGGCGTCAGCCAGGGCTTCCTCAATGGTGGCCCTGGTCTTAAGGCCCATCCCCCTGGCAAATCCCGGTTCCTGGGCGCCGCACAGATAGATGGCTGAGGTGTTCATTTCCGCAATATGGCCGCAGCTAATCATGGAAAAGCCGTGGAAGGGGTGGAATGCGTTACAGTAACGGTATTTTCTGATATATTCCTCATTGGTGGCAAAGTATTCGCCGTACCGGTTCATGTCCGGCAGGGTGTTCATGTAATCATGCTGGAACATATCATACATTTCCCTGGTATAAGGCCACAGCTCATCGTGGAAATAGCCGTTGCACAGGGAGGAGCATATAATCACGCAGTTGTCGCTCATGATGCGCTTATGACGGATGACCTGGGCTGAGATGGCCTGCATCAGCATGATGGGATTGGTTCCCATGCCCTCGCCGTAGTGGAAGAACTGGGGCATTCCGAATATCATCACATCATACTTCTTTTCTGCCCACGGCACATAGGTCCTCTTATCCGCCATAATCCAGGAATGGGGCTGCATGACCTTTGCGTAGCCGCTGTTAATCTCTATCTGGCGGGATTTTGTGTCCAGCACGGCGTCGCAGCAGAAAAACTTCTTTCCCATGCATTTCTCCATGTGCTGGCCAATCTCATCAAACTTTGTCCTCATCAGTGACGTTCCGCTGACCGGGGTAAAATCCTTGCGGTGCATCACCTCAGGCACATGGTGGGAGGCAATGGAGCGCCAATGGGTGATTCCCGTGGCGCAGTGCTTATAGCCCCCGGAATAGCCGCCGTAAGGATTTCCCTGGGTGTGGCCGATAAGGATGGCCACATCGCTGTCATACACATATTTATTCATGAGCACAGGGTCGCCCCGGTCCGTGGTGCCCAAATCCACCAGATGCTCATAATCCTCGCTGTCATGGTTGATGATTTGGTGTGTGTGCCAGAACTCAAGGAACAGCTCATCCCCAAGTATGTTGTGGATTTCTGTTTCTGTATTCTTCCGGTGAAGCCCGTTGGAACAGATTAAAAGAATGTCCTTTTTCTCCACTCCCGCGTCATACAGCTCCTTAAGTATCAGTCTGATGGATATTTTCCTGTGGGAAGTGGGCTGTTCCCCGCCTTTTACCCTGTCCGGGAAAATGATGGTCACCTTGGAACCCTTGCGGGCCAGACGGGACAGTGGTTCCATTCCCATGGGATTGCGTATGGATTCCAGGGTCTTTTCCACCAGCCGGTCCTCCGGAATGCAGGGCGGGTCTGCCACGGTTTCGCCGGGTATGAACACATCGGTGCTGTCAGGAAGCTCTGCCGCCATTAGCCCTGCACCATATTCAAATGATAATTTCATATGATAATCCTCCTGTTATAATCAGTTGCGTGCCAGATAGGCGTCCACGATTTCCAGATATTCCTCCGGATAAAATCCAATCTGACCCTGGAACCTGGTAAGGGCAATCAGTCCGCCGTCCATGACAGGGACCGAAGCCAGCATACGGGCGTTGTCCGCCTTGAGTCCGCCTCCGTAGACAACATCCATGCCGCCGGTAATCTCCTTAATGTAAGAACCGACTTTTGTGATATAGGCTTCATCCGGCGGTATCCTTCCCGGTCCGATGGCCCATACCGGCTCATAGGCAATGACCACCTTTTCCCTGTCCACGTCCTTAAGCCCTGTCTCCAGCTGCTCCTTAAGCACCTCCTGCCAGCGTTCCTGCTCCCCGGCAGATTCCCCGATACAGTAAAGCACTGTAAGCCCGGCCTGGATTGCCGCCCTGACTTCCTGGTTCAGCAGCCTTCCCACTGCATCCCCATCCGTGATTCCGGCTTCCTCCAGGATTCCGGCCTTATCCCTGCGCTCCTCGCAGTGGCCGATGATGACGGAACTGCATCCCATTGCCTTTGCCGCATTGGCTGTGCGGTTGGTGGTAAATGCGCCGAAATTGCCGTTTTCAGCCGTATCATCCCTGTACACCCCCTGGCAGCCGATTTTAACCGGACTGTCCCCGCACAGGGCCTTCACTGCCGGTATCAGATGGGCTTCCGGGAAATACATGACGAACTCCACATCCTCCGGGCTGTACGCCTTTAGTTTTTCCTGGGTCTTCTGCACAATGTAGCTCCCCCATTCCTCCATGGGCGCAACACTGTTGACCCCTCCGTATTCCCTGGGTATATCGAACCGTTTCAGGTTCAGAAATATGTGTTTCATTCTCCCACTCCCATCTTTTCATACTCTTCTTTAAAGTCCACAAACTCCCTTAATTCAGGTCCGATGAGGGGCCTGCACCATTTCAGGAATGCGTCCGTCACATCATTTCCCCTGTCATTTATGTAATCATCCGGCAGCACCCGTTCATGCAGCATCACCTCTTTGATGGGAATGGCCGCGGTGCGGACGCCGTACTCTCCATCCTCATTTTCATCCCGTATAAGGCCAATCATGACGCCGCTCATGCCCTCCATGGCCGCCCGCAGCGCCTCCCTTCCGGCCAGGACTGCTTCGTCACGGTCCACCGGCGACTGCCAGGCTATGGATGCCCTTCCGCAAAGGCCGGGCTTTTCGCTTCTGGCCTTGATTCCCAGCTTCTGTATGACCAGATTCGCCAGATAAGCGCTGACATCCCCATAATAGGTAGCCCTCCCAACCTTGAAAATAGGAGGCACAATAGGTTCTCCGCTGTCATTCTTCAGTCCTTCGCTGGCAACCACCACCACGCCTCCCTTTTCTTCGTAAAGGCGTTTTACATCCTCCAGGAATTCCTCTTCATGGAAGGGGCGCTCCGGCAGATAAATCAGATGGGGCGCATCCCCCGGCTTCTTTCTGGCCAGGGCAGATGCAGCCGTAATCCATCCGGCATTGCGCCCCATGGCCTCCATGACACACACATGGATGGGCAGGGCCCTGACATCCGCCCCAACCTCTGCCGCGGAAGCAGCGATGAACCTGGCCGCGCTTCCATATCCCGGCGTATGGTCTGTTATGGCAATATCGTTGTCAATGGTCTTGGGGATTCCAACCACATAGATGTCCTCTCCCCTGCACGCCTCAAAGATGCGGCCGCAGGTATCCATGGTCCCGTTCCCCCCGTTCAGAAGCACATAACGGATTCCGTACTTTTTGAAGATTCCTGCCATGGCGTCATAGTCTTTCTGTTCCAGGGCATACCTGGATGAACCGATTGCCGTGGCCGGCGTCTGGAGCAGAAGCCTTAGCTTTTCCTCCGGATACTGCATCAAATCCAGAAACTGCTCCTTCAGAATCCCCTCACTTCCGCCGATTGCGCCGTACACCTTGCCTATGCTGCCGGAATTCCTGGCTTCCTCCACAACACCATACAGGGAAGCATTGATGACAGCCGTGGGGCCGCCTCCATGGACCACCAGAACATTTGCAGACATTGCCTCTACCACCTTTCCCATTTATAATACCTGCATTTTCCTATACCGGTCAGCCATTTCCTCCAGGGAAACCTGTTCCACCAAAGGCGCTTTGCCGTAAGAGCCAAACTGTACGATAAGGGTGCCCACCACTTCCTTCACGCCCCGCTCAATGCAGTCTGTAATGGCCGCCGTATCCTCATCCGGTATGGCGCCGGTCATCACGGTTTCCATGATGGGCGTCAGGAAAACCCTGGGGTCGAACTGCTCCCGCTTGGATTCCAGCAGCTCATAGATGCCTCCGATGGAGCTGCTGTTTCTCTTATCCGGGTTGCAGGCAAAAAATTCTTTCATATTGCGGGTAACCGCCAGCCGGATATCCGTATCCACATTAATCTTGTTGATGCCGCATCTGGCCGCTGCCTTAAGTTCCTCTATGGCGATTCCATAGGTACCGGTCAATGTGCCTCCCAGCTCATTGATTTCATCCACAATATACTGGGGAACCGTGGATGAGCCATGAGACACCAGGGCCCCAAAGATTCCCTCATGGTTCAGGCATTCCCGGATTGCCACCGCAATCTCCTTGCGCAGCTTTACATCCTTTCCCTTGGAAGCACCGTGCATAGTGCCGTAGGATATAGCCAGTGCATCCACGCCGGTCTTCCGGAAAAACTCCACTGCCTTTAAAGGGTTGGTATACGTGGAGCCCTGTGAAAACACCTGGTCCTCCACTCCGGCCAGCACACCCAGCTCCCCTTCCACACTGACGCCCCTTGCATGTGCGTATTTTACCACCTCGCGGGTCAGTTCCACATTCTCATCAAAGGCCAGGGACGACCCGTCAATCATCACCGAAGTATATCCCCCCTGTATGGCGGCTGCACAGGAGTCAAAATCACGTCCATGGTCCAGGTGAAGGACAATGGGGATGGGGCTGTCCTCCCCATATTTCTTAACGGCCCTGGCAATATTCCCGGCGCCGGCTTTCTTATCCTCCAGGGTGGCATTCATAAAGTCGCATCTTCCCCCCATGAAGCCGTTTGCCAGGTCCGCTCCCTGCAGGATGGCCGCGGAGCGGAACATACTGTGTACTTCGATGGCAGCCTTTGCCTGGGCTACCGCGTTCACATTAAATGCCCCCTGGGCAAACCCATGTTTAACAGAAGCCTCCATAAGAGGTCTTAATGGAATCAATGTCATAGCATACCTTCCTTTTCCAAGGTTTCATTCCGTACCGTGTCACGCCTTATCCTGGGAGCCTGCCAGCCGGATGATGTCTTTTATGTCTTCGCGCAGCCGCAGCTCCGCATACTGCGATAATTTCCATGCATGGCCCTGGTCTTTTCCCTCAGCCAGCCCTTCCTTCAGATATTCCACATACCGGCAGCGCACCTGGGTGCCGAAATTGATTTTTGCCACTCCGCTGTCAATGGAACGCTTGACCAATTCCTCGTCCATGCCGGTACAGCCGTGAAGAACAAAGGGAATATCCGTAAACTTCCTGCATTCCTCCAGCACCTCTACCCGGATATCCACAGGTCCGTTGTAAAACCCGTGGGCGTTTCCAATGCCGATGGCCAGTGAATCCGGGCGGCACAGCCTGAGATACTGCTTCACCACATCCGGGTCCGCAATGTTGGATGCGCCCATTTTATTTCCCTTGTCATCCAGGCGGCACAGCTCTCCGATTTCCGCCTCCAGCGGTACCCCGAAGGTCCTGCACACCCTGGCCACTTCCTCTGTGGCTGCTGCATTTTCCTCCACAGGCAGGGAGGAACCGTCAAACATAATGGAGGTAAATCCCAGCTTCAGCATCTCCATGCAGCGCTCAAAGCTGTCCCCGTGGTCCAGATGGATTGCAACCGGCACTGAAACCTTCCGGGCCATCCATTTTGCTGTCTCGTAAAACCAGTCATGGCCTGAATAGGCTCCTGTATTCACATAGTGGGCCAGTATGACCGGGGAACGAAGCTCCTCTGCAGCCATGCACACGGCCCGTATGATGTCATAGGTTCCTCCCTGGGTATTGATGGCGGGAACTGCATAGTGGCCTTCATATGCCTTTTGAAGCATTTCATAAGTGGTTGTCAGCATGTTATTCTCCTTTTCAGATGTTCACGATAACTTTCAGATAATCGGACGGAGACTGAATCATATCCTTGATGGTATCCTCCACCTGGTCCAGCTCAATGATTTTTGTGATAATGGCGTCCGTAGGCACCTTTCCCTGGTTGACCAGACCAATGGCCTCCGGGAATTTTGCATTGGAATTTCTGGACGGGCACACATCAATTTCCTTCTGCATCAGGCGTACCGTGTTAATCCGCACCGGGTCATGAGGCCATCCCACCAGGGCAATCCTCCCCCCGTGGCACACGTAATTGTGCATGTTCTCCAGAATCACAGGAGCACCCGTACAATCAATCATGGCCTCAGGCAGCTTGCCGCCGGTCACCTCCCGCAGATACTCCTCCACATGTTTGTCCGTGGAATTGAAGGTGCAGGGTACTCCCAGCTCCTTTGCATAATCCAGGCGCTTTTGCAGCACATCCACCAGAATAGGGGTTGCTCCGTAGTTGATGCAGGCAAATGCAGCCATAAGGCCGATGATTCCTGCGCCGAACACAACGCAGTGCTCTCCCTTTGACACCCTGGCCCTGGTTGCCCCGTGAAGACCGATGGTCAGGGGTTCCACCAGGGCTGCATGGGTGAAGGTCAGTTCATCGGGAAGCTTATATAAAAGCTGTACCGGGTGAAGGAAATACTGGGACATCATACCGTCCTTATGAACGCCGCACACATGGAGGTCCGCGCAGTTGTTAAAACGCCCTGCCGCGCACATGTGGCACTTATTGCAGGGGACATAGGGTTCCAGGGCCACACGGTCACCCGGCTTTAAGCCCTTGTCATTTTCCCCGATTTCCTGGATAACGCCCACTCCCTCATGGCCCAGTCCGTTAATGGGATAGCGCATGGTGGGATTTACTCCCCTGTAAGCAGTCACATCCGAACCGCAGATTCCGCACATTTCCATCTTTATGATTGCCTGCCCCTCCCTGAGTTCGGGCATGGGCATATCCTTTAACACCAGGTTTCCTGGCTCCGGCAGACATAATACCTTCATGATTTCAATCCTCCTCATTTTCTCTGATATAATCAAGCGCATTGGGCATGATGCCCAGAGACCAGCCTCCGTCAGCAAATATCACCTGCCCCACAATGTAATCTGATTCTTTACTGGCCAGAAAACAGGCCAGGCCGGCAATCTCCTCGGCCTTTCCGAAACGCCCGATGGGCGACACAGACAATATGGCCTTCTCATCCAATATTCCGGATTTAAGGGGTCTTTCAACCATCTCTGTCCGAATCCAGCCCGGTGCAATGGCATTCACCTTAATGTTGTACATGGCCCATTCTGCGCCCAGCTGCTCTGTCAGCAGATTCACCGCTCCCTTTGTAATGCCATAGGGCACCCGGCCCACGTTAATCATTCTGGTATTGCCGGAGGAGATATTGACAATGCTTCCTCCCCCGTCCCGTCTCATATAAGCCCCCACTGCCTGACAGCAGAACAGCGGCGCCTTCATATTGATGTCGATTACCTCATCCAGCACTTCCTCCGACAGTTTGAGCGTGGGACATGGACGGGCCACGCCGGCGCAGTTTACCAGCACATCAATATGTCCGTATTTTTCATGTACATAATCCGCCATGGAAAATATCTGCGCTCTGTCCCGCAGATTAATCTGATAAAACTCCGCCATATGGCCTATGTCCATGGCAGCCTTCCTACCCTCTTCCTCCAGCACATCCGCTATGACCACCCTGGCTCCCTCGCGGGCATATCTGGAAGCAATCCCAAATCCAATGCCTCTGGCCCCGCCTGTAACAATGGCTGTCTTTCCATTTAATCGTCCTGATTCCATATTTCTACCACCATTTAATCTTGTCTGTTATATAGTTGCGGTACTCGATAAACCTGGAGGATGTGATATCTCTGGGCCTTGGCAGGTCAATTCTCACTTCCTCCTTGATTTTGGCCGGTTTGTTGCTGAGAATCAGCACACGCTCCGCCAGATACACGGCTTCCTCTATGTTGTGGGTGATGAACACCACCGTGCTCCCCAGCTCCTTCCACAGGCGTATGACCTCATCCTCCAGATAAAAACGCATCTTAACATCCATCTGTCCGTAAGGCTCATCCATCAGCAGCAGGTCCGGCTGCATGGCAAAGGAACGTCCGATGATGATTCTCTGCTCCGCTGACACGGACAGCTCCCCCGGATACGCCTTCCTGAACTCCTGAAGTCCCATCAGGTCCAGTATCTGGTCCACCCTGCGGTCGATTTCAGCCTTGGGGATTCTCTTAATCTTAAGCCCATAGGCCAGGTTCTCCTCCACGGTCAGCCACGGAAGGGCGCTGGGCTCCTGGAACACAAAGGAAATGTTATGCTTGCGCGGGTCCGCAGGGACCCCGTCTATATACAAGTCGCCCTCACTGGGCATGTGAATCCTGGTAAGACAGTTTAAAAATGTGGTCTTTCCGCAGCCTGTGGGCCCTACGACACACACGAACTCGCCTTTACGGATGTTAAATGACATATTGTCCAGCACCAGCAGGTCGCCGAAGCGCTTTGTAAGATTCCTGACCTCAACTTTAACGGGCCGGGTGTCCTCTCTTTCAGGCATTTTTGTCCTCCTATACCATTAAATTGCTAAATCAGTGTTGTCGGAAATAACCGTACGCAGTTTTAAGAACTCCTCGCTTACCATATCCCTTGGCCTGGGAATGCTGATGGGATATACTTCCTTCACAGTGGCCGGGCAGTCGCTGAGCAGGATGATTCTGTCTCCCAGATAGCAGGCTTCCTCTATATTGTTGGTGACAAATATGACGGTGCGCTTTTCCTTTTCCCAGATTCTAAGGATTTCCTCCTGCATCTGATACCGTGTCTGGGCGTCCAGCTGCCCAAAGGGTTCGTCCATGATTAACAGCTTGGGGTCCGCCGCATAAGCCCTGGCAATCCCCACCCTCTGTTTCATGCCGCCTGACAGCTGGGTGGGATAGGATTTCTCAAATCCCTTAAGGCCCACCAGCTCTATGTAATGCTGTGCAATCTCTCTGCGCTGTCCCCTGGACATTCCCCGGAATTTAAGGCCCAGCTCCACATTTTCCATAACCGTCTTAAAGGGCATCAGGGCCAGCTTCTGGAACACCATGCTGATTTCCGGGTTTACGCCCTTCCACTCCCTGCCATTGTACACAACCTTTCCCCCGGTCTGCTGCTCCAGCCCCGCGATGATATTGAGCAACACGGTCTTGCCGCAACGCCCCGGCCCCAGGATTACCAGAAATTCGCCGTCGTTCACATCAAAGCTCACATCTTCTATGGCTGTAAAATATCCCTTCTCACTGAAAAACGTCTTGGATATTCCATTTATTTCCATTCGTTTGTTTAGTTGTTCCACGGGCACACCACCTTCTCAAGTTTTTGAAGCCCCAGTGACAAAAGGGCGCCAATGATTGCAATGGTTATGACAGAGACAAGTACCAGGGCCATATCGCTTCCCTGCCAGCCTCTGGTCACCAGTGCTCCCAGTCCTTTCTGGGCGCCTAACATCTCGGCTGCCAGTACCGTTGTCCAGCCTGAGCTGACCGAGGTGCGGATTCCCGCAAAGATGGAGGGCAGGGCAGTGGGGATAACGATATCCGTCAGTATCTGCCTGTTGTTTCCGCCAAATACATGGCCTACATCCAAATTGATTTTATCCACCATCTCAATTCCCGTGGAAGTGTTGATGACCAGAGGCACAAAGGTTCCGATAAATACCAGCAGCACCTTTGGGAATTCACCGATGCCGAACCACATGATTACAATGGGAATCCAGGCAATGGGCGGTATGGGACGGATAACCTCAAATATACTGCCGAAAAACGCCTTGCATTTCCTGTTCCATCCAATGAGAATGCCAAAGGAAATACCAAAAGCCCATGCAATAAGAAGCGCCATCAGCACACGCCTTAAGCTGGCCCATGCATGGCCTGCCAGGGAAGTCTTTGCGATGGGTTTGGTAAAAGTCTTCACAAAACGCGCCCACACATCAGCCGGGGCAGGCATCAGCTCCGGGTGGCTGTCCGAGAACAGGACCCATCCCACGGCAATCATCAGGATTGCCAATACAGGCAGGCCGTAGTACAGGACGTTTCTCAATGTTTTCTGCTGTTTGCTTGCTACATCCATATTCCTTACTCCCTCCTACCTGTTTACCTTCCAGCGCAGGAAATATTTTTCTGCCCTGGACAAAAATCCTGAAAGAATGGCTCCGATGGCGCCAATCACCACCATACCCACGATTACAATATCCGGGCGGGCCACTGTACGGCCAATCTGAATCATGTATCCCAGTCCGGCGCTGGCTGCCAGCATCTCTGCCGCCACCAGGGTGGACCAGGAATTTCCCAATGCCACGCGGATTCCGGCAAATACCATGGGAAGGGAGGAAGGTACACCCACTTTCCAGAATATCTCCGCGTTGGAGGCCCCAAAGGTCCTGGATACATTAATCAGAGTCTTGTTGGTCAGCTTTATGCCTGTGTAGGAATTGATGACACAGGGCACAAAGGCGGTAAAAAAGATGATGAGCGCCTTTGCCTTCAGGCCGATTCCCATCCACACCACTACCAAGGGTATCCAGGCAATGGGGGGAACCGGCCTCACCAGCTCAAAGATGGGGCGGATAAAACGGTCCGCATAGGTCCACCAGCCCATGACCAGTCCCAGCGGAACGCCGATTATGATGGCTGCCAGGAAACCGGATAAGGCAACCTGGAGGCTGGCCAGTATATTCACCCACAGGACGTTGCCGTCCGGGGCCTTATTCGCAAACTTATACATCAGGGTCTCAAAAATCTGGGTGGGTGCCGGAAGCATCCTCTCATTCACAAGACCCACGCTTACTACCAGCTGCCACACGGCCAGCAGAGTGATGATTCCTGCCGCGCTTAACAGGGCGTAATTCAGGCCTTCCTTTGATTTCTGCTTTTTCCACTCCAAAAGGCCAGCCTCTAATTTCTCATTTCCAGTTGCCATATCGGTATCTCAGCTCCTTTTTAATTTGCGGTTTCAGTCAGTACCTCATTTAACAGCTTTCCATCCGTATGTCCCACGAATCTCTCCTGGTCGCCTTCCTTGTAATTGCCCACGCTGATAAAGAAATCAAGCACGTCCAGAAGTCTCTGGTCCATAACTGTATTGTCGGAACCCTCTGCCTTGTTATTCAGCATATCGCATGCCTCCTGCAGGGTGTAATATGTATCAGCCTCCAGATACTTGGCAGTGGTTTCCCTGTCCATGGAGCTTCCGTTTTCATCGTTCATGTCCACGCAGTAGTCAATGGCCTTTTCCTTGTTTTCCTTCATCCAGTCCAGGGTATTAAAGTATACTTCCATGAACACCTTCATAGCCTCGTACTTATCCGGGTCAGCATAACTGTTCTTATTAGCCACAAAGCTGCACATCAGTCCGGAATCAGCCATGGGGCCGCTGGCGACAGGCGTATACTTATCAGACTCAGCCAGCATCTTAAAGGTACCGCCCGACCCGGTCAGCACACACACGTCTCCCTCGCCTGCCAGAAATGCGCTGTAAGCTGTGGCCGGGTCCATGGCGATAAAGTTTACGTCGTCAACCGTAAGCCCGAAGCCTTCCAGTACTTTAATCAGCACATACTGTGTAACACTGCCGGTATTGCACAGGATGGATTTTCCCTTCCAGCTGTCCGCATCCCCGTAAATCTCATCGCTCAGGCTGCTGTGTCCCTTGCCCGCCTTTACAATATCCGAATCATTTCTGGCAAATACATACTGTGTTCCGTCGTCCGTATTGCTGGAGCCAAGAACCAGCGCATCGTATCCCAGAACACCTGCAAACACGCCGCCCACTCCGGTGCAGCCAATATCCCAGCCGTCGGATGAAAGGGATTCCATCTGTACCGGCCCGTTGGTAAACAGCACTTCCTCAATATCCAGTCCCTTTTCCTTAAACCAGCCTTCCTGCTCCGCAATATAGATGGGCAGATAATTAAGGCTGCCTCCTATACCCGACACGGTCAGCTCATAGCTCTTGTCCGCTGCCTTACTGTCTCCTGCTCCCGATGCCTGTGTCTGTGTATCCGCCTTCTTGGTTTCGGAACCTGCTCCGCAGCCTGCTGCCATCCCGGCACACATAACTGCTGCCATTGTCACTGCCAATGTCTTTACTAATGATTTTCTCATAACGTTTGACCTCCTGTCCCCAAATGGTTCTCTTATTTTTGCTACATGCTTTGCGTAATAAACAGCCGCCTTTACCCTCTTATGAAAGTTGCATATTTTTTTCCTTGTTTTTGTTAAATGATTAACATTTATACCGCTAAAATAATACGGAGCAACCGTGTTACGTCTATTTTTGACTATTTATCACCCAACTTGCAAAGTCATTATAGCAATATGACTATGCCAAGGCAAGGCAATTCAAACCAAACGTTTGCGTACCGGAGAATCTCAAAAAACCGTTGATACGCCAGCCTTTATCCACGGTTTTCCTCCACTTTCGTCCACAGTTTTTTACGCAAACGTTTGTGTATTATTTTATAGTAATCCCAGGCCTTTTTTTGTATACTTAAAGTAAACAGATTCAGAAATTTGCTTGAAAAACCCCAGAAAAGGAGGGTTGCCATGACATTAAAAGAAATCGCCCGGGAAGCAGGGGTATCCATCTCCACCGTCTCCCGGGTCATAAACAAAAACAGCACCAATGTTGCCAGCAAGGAAGTCCAGGACCGCATCTGGGAAATAGTCCGGCGCACCGGCTATACCCCAAATGCCACGGCCCGCAGTCTGAAAACAGGGGCTGCAAAAGCGGCCGACTCTCCCACCCGGTCCATTGCCTGCCTGTATGCAAGAGCTGAGGACTCCAACTCAGACCTGTTTTTCTCCACGCTGGCCCGCAGCATTGAGAAGGAAGCGTTCAAGCACAACTACGTGTTAAAATACTCCTTCACTGCCATCGACATACACCATCCCAATACATTCCGGCTCATCACAGATAATCATGTGGACGGCGTGGTGGTCCTGGGGCGGTGCGACAAACAGACCCTGAGCTTTTTAAAGAAATACTTTAACTGCGTGGCCTACACCGGGCTCAATCTGCTGGAGGCCAAATACGACCAGATAATCTGCGACGGATACCAGGCCAGCCTTGCTGCCATGAATACCCTCATCGGCCTGGGCCATACAAGAATTGCCTTTATCGGAGAAACACAGTTTGAGGACAGGTACACCGGCTACTGCGCGGCCCTGAGCGCCCACAATCTGCGCCCGGCAAAATCCCACATCGTCAATGTTCCCCTTTCCTCCGAGGGAGGATACAAGGGGGCCAAGGAACTTCTGTCCCGCAGGACAGATATAACTGCCGTATTCTGCTGCAATGACAATACGGCCATCGGAGCCATGAGAGCCATCAAGGAAGCCGGGCTGGTGATTCCTGACGACCTGTCCGTCATCAGCATCGACGACATAGACACGGCCCAGTATCTCTCGCCCATGCTTACCACCATCCATATACCGGTGGAAGAAATGGGACAGATGACAGCAAAAATCCTCATTGACCGGATTGAGGAAGGCCATAAGCTGCCCATCAAAATGAACCTTCCCTTCTATCTGGCTAACAGGGAAAGCTGCGCCCCCTACAGCCCAAAGCAGGAAGACGCCTGACACGAACACGGGCTCTAGGATTTTCAAACATACTCCGGTGCAAAACAGTTCTGCCATAAATAACAAAAAGAAAAGAGGAATACACCATGCTGATTACAATCAAGGATTCCAAGACAGCGGCTGTCATAGACTCCACAGGAGCCCAGCTCATTTCCCTGAAGGATGTTTCCGGCCATGAATATATCTGGCAGCGCCACCCGGAATACTGGGGCAAATGCTCCCCCCTCCTGTTTCCCGTGGTAGGCAACTGCCGGAACGACAGGACTATCCTGGAAGACCGCATATACGCCATTGAGAAACACGGCTTCTGCCGTGAACATGACTTTGATGTGTCACAAGTCTCTCCGGCAAAAGCAGTTTTCACCATGGAGGACACTCCTGACACACACCGTGTATACCCCTACGCCTTCTGTCTTTCCCTGACATATGAACTGAAGGACGGCATGCTTTCCATGGAATATCAGGTAAAAAATAAAGACCGGCGCGCCATGTGGTATGCTATTGGGGCTCATCCGGGATTTAACTGCCCCATGGAGGAAGGATTTGCATTTGAGGATTACCGGCTGGAATTTGAACAAGAAGAAGATACGGTCAGTATTCCCTATGATTTGGAGCAGCTGCACTTTGCGCCTTCCAAACCAGGCATTCCGCTGAAGGGCAGCAGCCTCCCCTTAAACCGGGAAATGTTTAAACATGATGCCCTGTTCTTTGACAAACTAAATTCACGGAAGGTATCCATCCTCAATCCCGCCACCGGCCGCGGCGTGGAGGTGGGATTCCCAGGCTTTGAAACCGTTGCCTTCTGGACCCTGTATCCGAAACCGGCCCCCTATCTCTGCGTGGAACCCTGGAACGGCTCCGGCATCTATGAGAATGAGGACGACCAGCTCTCCCACAGACACCACATACAGCACCTCTGCCCGGGAGACAGCCGCAGTTATGTTATGACCATACGGATACTGGGGTGTTCATCCCCTAAAAAACACAACCAGTAAATACCCCAGTGTCAGGCACAGCCCAATACAGAAAAGCATCAGTCCAAAGGAAAAGCTCTCCTCCACCAGCCGTCCGGTGCGTTTAACTTCTTCCTCGGCCTTCATCAGCCCTGGTATCACAGATTCCCTGCGCCGCTGGCTCCTTCCGGGAGCCAGCCGTTCCAGGGACCCCAGCCTGTCTATGGTCCTTCCCAGCACAACGGCAATCCTGTCCCCGCCCTGCTCTCTCCTGCTTCCATCCCTCTGCCTGTGAGTGGTTTTTCTGGCCAGCCGGATAAGGCTGTCCCCCAGACAGTCCATTGCCCGGCAGACCACCGCAGACACGGCCAGCAGCACCGCAACCATTGTGGACAGCAGATATCGGTCCGCGGCCCTGCATACAGCGCCGCACACAGCAGGAAGCAAAGTCTGAATCACAGGGCGGTACACCAGCTCTTCCAAATCCAGCCATGCCGGCCAGCGGTCCACATAATCCCTGGTTGCGTTCACTCCATTTTCACGCTTCATAAGAAATCCCCTGACCCCCGCACCGTACAGCGCCAGACCGATGCCAATGGATATCATTGCTCCCTTCAGATTCCCCCTGGAAAAATAGGACACCAGATGCACCGGTATGTCTGCATGGAAAAATCCCTGTCCCAGGTCCGCCAGGTAATCCATAAAAATATGGGGGACCAGCCCCAAGACCGGCAGGGCAGCAGACGGAACCACCAGCGCCAGCCGGCTTATGCGGCCCATATAGCTTCCCTTCATATCATCAAATTCTTTCTGCCTGGTGGGATGCCGCTCCACGAACAGCGCCACAAACAGCTTGGCCATATAGGCCAGGGTCATGCCTCCCGTGATAAGGAACAGCCACTCAGCTGCCTTCCATATTCCCGGTTCAGTCAGTATATACCGTACCGCGGGCCATTCCCATGGGCCTGCTGATGTCATCGGGACCGCTGCCCCTTCCCTTACAGCCTCTATATATTCCAGGATTCCCTCATGCAGCAGGGTCTTGCTCACATATCCATTTCCAAAAGGGATTCCGCTGATTCCCAGGGCTCCCATCAGAAAACAGAAGCACAGACAGGGCTTTTTCCTTCCGAATCCCCTGATATCATTGAGATTCAGCTGATGCAGGTTCATGAATACAGCGCCTGCGCTCAAAAACAGTACCAGCTTTAAAAGGGAATGGTTTACCATGTGCAGGAATGCGCCCCTGACAGCCAGGAAATCATCCCGCCCAGCTGCCCTCAGCAGGCAGGACATCCCAATCCCGGTAAAGATAAAACCAATCTGGGACACAGAGGAACAGGCCAGCGTCCGTTTCAGGTTAACGGAAAAAAGCGCCAGCAACGCTCCCAGGAACATGGTCGCCAGCCCCAGAGCAGTAACCAGAAGCCCCCAGGCCCCGTCCGAACCAAAGATACCGCAGGAGACAGCAATGACGCCAAATACCCCTGCCTTTGTCAGTATACCGGAGAGCAGGGCACTGGCCGGAGCAGGGGCCACCGGATGGGCCTTGGGAAGCCAGATATGAAGCGGGAAACATCCTGCCTTTGCTCCAAACCCAAACAAAAGCATTCCTCCGGCCCCATACAGCCTCCATTGATTCCCTGTGTCCCCGGCTATTTTAACAGCCTGTTCCAGAGCATCCATTTCCAGTGTCCCTAACAGGTCATGGAGCAGGAATAATCCCATCAGCATCACCAGACCGCCTATTACCGCAACCGCCAGATACGTGTTCGCAGCCCTCAGGCTCTCCCTCCTGCCGTCAAACGCCACCCACACATAGGAGGTAAAGGACATGATTTCAAAGAATATAAAGACAGAGTATAAATCCGCAGACAAAAACACGCCCGCCGTGGCCAGGAATGTAATCCAGAAAAAAGCATAGTACGTTCTCCGGTTCCTGTAATGCTCCATATACTCCTTAGAAAACAGCCCGCAGCAGGTCCACATGATAACCGCAATCAGTACATAGACCAGACGGAACCCATCCAGCCGAAAATGGATTCCCAGGCCGCAGATTCCCGGGAGCACCAGGTCCATTGTCTCAATCATCCCGCCATCCTCCCTATCTCTGTAAATATCTCCATCACCGGCCCTGAGTACAGGCCCAGCCCGATGATTGCCGCAGCAAATATGACCAGAGGCGCCAGCATCATCCAGCCAGGGTCCCGTATTTCCTGTAATGCGCTTTCAAACTTTGGGGTCTGTTCCGGCCCGTCCGCCTTAGGAAAATAGGCCCTGACCAACACCGTAAACATATACACCGCTGTCATGAACGCAGAATACAGAAGCACACCCGCCCCTGCATAAGCAAGCCATTTCCCGCTGCTGCCGGCAGTTGCCAGGTCCGCCCCGCAGCCAAAGGCTGCCTGGGCTATGTTCCATTTGCTGACGAATCCCGCAAACGGAGGTATTCCAGCCAGTGAAAAGCTGGCCACAGCCAGACATCCGAATGTCACAGGCATGTACCGTCCCAGCCCGTCCAGCTCATATACATAGGTCCTGCCGGACTGATGCATCACACAGCCGGCGCAGAAAAAGGAGCATATCTTCATGAAAGCATGGAACACCATGTGGCTCAGGGCCGCGGCCAGTCCCAGCGGGCTCATCATTACGGTTCCCAGAAGGATGTAGGACAGATTGCTGATTGTGGAATAGGCCAGCCGCCGCTTCCAGTGTATTTCCTTTACAGCCATGGTAGAGCCGAACACAATGGTCACCATCACTGCGGCCATGACCGCCATATGGGCCCAGGTACCCCTTAAAAATTGCGTTCCAAAGCTAAAATAAGTAAGCCGTATAACAGCAAATGCACCGGACTTCACCACTGCCACCGCATGAAGCAGCGCTGTCACCGGCGTGGGGGCGACGGTTGCCTCGGGAAGCCATCCGTGGCAGGGAAACAGGGCTGCCTTCACACCAAACCCGAAAAAGGCCAGCACATACACCAAAAGCAGCGTACCTCTTCTCTCCCGGACCGCTGTCAGGTCCAGCACGCCCCCGGGCATGAACTGCGTATTACCGGATGCAGAATAGCTCAGCACGAAAATGATTCCAATAAATGCAAAGGCAGCTCCTCCAATGGCATAGTACAGATATTTCCTGCTGGCCCTGGCAGCCTCCCTGGTCATGGGATGAAGCACCAGCGGAAAGGTTACAAGGGTCAGCAGCTCATAAAACAGGTACAGCGTCATCAGATTACCGGAAAAAGCGATTCCCACGGTCACGCCGTATGTCATGAGATAGTATGCAAAAAAAGAGGTCCTGCGCTCCTCATGCCTCATATACTCAAAAGAATACAGCACCGCAAGAGGCCACAGAAGGGCAATCAGCCCTGCAAAGACACTCCCCAGGCCGTCCAGGCAGAACATGACCTTCAAATCCCCGTAAAGACGGAACAGCACTGCCTGCTCCCCTGTGCCTGACTTTGCAGCAATAAGCCACCCTACCATCAAACTGTTTGCCAGGGTAATGCCTCCTGTCAGGAACTCCAGCCTGCGGTAGGCGCCATCCTTACTGCTTTCAGCCTTCATGGGAAAATGTCTGACTATCAGAAGCAGTATTCCCCCTCCTATGGGAAGAAGGGCAGGAACTGCCAATACCATACTGTTCATATCCTTTCCTCCCTTAAAGAACCTCTGCCGCTATGGATTCCAGCGCAGACAGAAGAGGACCTGGGAAACATCCGAAAAGAAGGGCTCCTGCTGTCAGCGCCAGCATGGGAACCAGCATGAGCCGGGAAGGCTCTGCGCCCATGGCTGTCTCCGTATATGGCTCACCCTCCACAGATTCCCTCCTTGCTTCCGCCGCTGGTTCCACTGCCGGAAAAAAACCGTTAATGGTAAGAGGCAGCAGATATCCCGCTGTCAGCAGAGCGCTTACCAGCAAAACCGCAGGACCTGCCACGGACCATCCTGCCAGCCCTGAGGACAATGCGCCGGAGGCCAGATACCATTTGCTCACAAAGCCGCTGGCTGGCGGAATGCCTATCAGAGCCAGGGATACCACGGTGTAGCACCCCATCATGACAGGCATCCTCCTGCCCAATCCCCCCATATCCTTAACCCTGGTATATCCGGTCTGAACAATGATTGCGCCTGCTGCCAGGAACAGGGCATTCTTAATAAGGGAATGAAATACCACATGTGCCAGGGCTCCCACAAAGCCCGCAGGAACCATGAGGCCCAGACCAAACAGAATATAGGATACCTGGCTCACCGTTGAATACGCCAGACGTTTTTTAAGCACAGGTTCCATGTAGGCCAGCATGGACCCCATGAATACGGTTGCCAGGGAAAGGAACATCCACACATCCTGGACCCAGGTTCCCCTAAGCCGGTCCGGTCCCACGATAAAATACACCACCCGCAGGATGGCCAGCACCCCGGCCTTGGTTATCAGGCCGGACAGCACGGCGCTGGCCGGCGCCGGGGCCACTGGATGGGCGGTTGGAAGCCAGCCGTGCATGGGGAACATGCCGGCCTTTGTTCCAAAACCAATGAGGACACAGCAGACTGAAACCAGAAGCATCCCCTCATTCCCCGCCAGGGAATCCTTAAATGCCACGCCCCCCGGGATAAAGGTAAGGGTAACGGCTGTCCCCGCCAGGAAAAAAATACCGAACAGGGCAAGAAACGCACCTGCCACTGAATAAAACAAATACTTAAGCCCTGCCATCACTGCCTCCCTTGTCATCTCATGAAGCACCAGAGGAAGGGAGGTCAGTGTCATCATCTCAAAAAACACATACAGAGTCACCAGGTTTGCGGAAAAGTCCAGCCCTATGAGAACTCCCAGCACAATCAGATAAAATCCGAAAAAACGGAACTCGTCCTTTTCATGGACCATATAGGAGACAGAATATATTCCGGCCAGCAGCCAGACCACACAGGTAAGGGCGGCAAAAATCCTGCTAACCCCATCCACGGACAGACCAATGGTAATGGATTGGGACAGCCGCCATACCGCCAGCTGTCCTCCCTTATACAGGGCCCAGAATGTAAGGATACATCCTGCGGCCAAAGTACCGGTCACAATCCCCATGAGAATCCTCCGGTCCCTTCTCAGTCCTTTCACGGACAATACCAGCGCGCCCACAACCACGGGGACCAGTATTGGCAGCAATAACATCACATTTCCTTCCATATAGTCCGTCTCCTTTTAATCAAACATGGCAAGTCCGTTCTCAATGGCCAGGACCACTGGCTGGGACTTGAGCCCCAGTGCCAGATTGAGCAGTATAAAGCATAAAACAGCTGCCCGCAGCTTCCATGAGCTTCCCGCCCTCCGGCTGCTTCTCTCTCCTCTGGAATATAAGGTGATAACCAGACGAAGGAAATATATTGCGTTGAGCGTAGTGCTCACAGCCAGGGCAATCAATGTGGGAATCATCTTATGAGGGCTCTGAAGAGCCGATGTGGCAAACAGCAGCTTGGAAATAAATCCCGCCAGCATGGGAAATCCTACCATGGACAGGGAACCCACGGCAAAGCCCATGCCCGCCAGAGGCGCCCTGTAGCCCGCTCCCCTCAGGCTCCTGTAATCCTTCCTGCCGCCTGACACCTCATAAAGCCCCACGGCGCTGATAAACAGCAGGGCCTTGGTGGCTGAGTGGGTAAACATATGGAATATGGCCGCCACCATACCGGCCTGGGTTCCCAGGCCGATTCCCATATAGATATAGCCAATCTGCGCCACCGAAGAGTAGGCTATCATCCTTCTGGTATCTGACTCCGCGATGGCATGGACAGACCCCATTATCATCCCCGCCAGACCGAATACATAGAGCACATTCACAATCTGGCTGGCAATCACATTTTCCCGTCCAAGAACCCGGTAAAAAATCTTAATCAGCAAAAATATATATCCCTTTGACACCAGACCGGACAGGACAGCGCTGGCAGTAGGCGTTGCATACCCGTATGTATCCGGAATCCAGTAGTGAAACGGATACAGGCCGCTTTTAATGGCCAGGCCCACGCTGATAACAGCCAGTATGACCAGCATGGGAATCCCATAGACTCCCGCTGCCTCAATCTGTGCCACAGCCTCCTTTGCAGGACTCATAAGAAGATGGCCCGTGACGTCGTAGAGCAGGCTTAAACCTATGAGGAACAGTCCTGAACCCAGCTGGCTCATAATCATATAGCGGATGGCAGCCGACAGGCTCCGGCCCTTCTGCCGTATCATGATAAGTCCGCACCCGGCAATGGTGTTAATTTCCACAAATACATACGCTGTAAACAAATCATTCGTATAAATAAGAGCCAGCAGGGAACTGAGCATCAAATCAATCATAATGAAAAACAGGTTCAGCTTTGTACCTTCCACATCCTCATAGGTGTGGTCCAATCCCCCCATAACGGACAGCAGCATCACTACGCCGAACATCATGGCCGTAAGCCCCTCCAGCACCCCTGCCCTGATTTCATTTCCCCAGGGCGCAGGAAAATGTCCCATCATATAGGTATAGCTCTCTCCCGTACCCATGCAGGATGCCATCACAGCCCCGGACATGACCGTTACCGAAAGAATCGCTGCAACACTCAGGTTCCTGGCCTGTTTTCCTGACAATGCCAGAGACAGAATGCCGGAGAACATGGCTATGATAATGGAAAAGAACGGGAAATTCTGCACCAGGCTCATGTCTTTTCCTCCTGCTTTGCATGCATCAGGATTTCATCCAGGTCCAGGGACCCATACCGTTCATACAGCCGTATGGTCAGGGCCAGCATCAGGGCCGTGGTGCTGACAGAAACAACGATACCGGTAAGCACCAGTCCGCTGGGAACCGGATTGATGTATGCCTCTGTATTGGTAATCCCATCCGCCACAATGGGAACCATGCGCCCCCTTATGTATCCCTTGGCGGCCAGAAACAAATAGACTGCCGTGTCCATGATATTCATTCCCATAATTTTTTTTATCAGGTTCCGGTGAAGCAGCAGCATGGTGAACCCCACGCCAAACAGGATGACCGAAACCGTTTCCTCTATATTAAGCAGCAAATGACCTGCCATCCTACATTCCCCCTTTCCGGAACAGTGTATAAAACGCATACATGGTACATGCCACCACCAGGCCCACGCAGATGTTAAGGGGCAGAATAAGGCCGCTGCTGAGTATTGTACCCGGCGTGCCCAAAGGAATGCCGCTGTCCATATGGTTGGCTCCGGTGAAAAACGAATAACTCTTTGCCAGACAGTAAAAGGTGAGCGCTCCAAGGGTAGTCCTGCGGTACACCTTTTCCGTAAAGAAACATTCGGTTTTCCGAAATCCAAAGGCATTGAGATAAAGTATCAGTCCGGACCCCAGGACCGCTCCTCCGGAGAACCCTCCTCCCGGCGACAGATGGCCGTTCAGCACAATATATATGCCGAATATTATGATAAGCGGCACCAGCACACAGGCACATTTCTGCAGAATGATATCGTTTTTTGGTTCAAACAGCCTGTCGTTGGCCTCCTCCAGGCGCTTTCTTGTGTCCTTATCCCTGTTTGCCGCATCAATCCTCAAAAGGGCAAACACACAGCAGGAAGCTATAAACAGGACACAGGACTCTCCAAATGTATCAAAGGCCCTGTAATCCAGAATCATGCCAGTCACCATATTCACTGCCCCTGTCTCTCTGAGTCCTTCCGTTATATAGCGTGACGAGACCTCATTATTATCCGGATTGCCCGCATTGCCGAACACGGGAAGGTAGGCAATGGTCCACAGCAGGACAAATATAATACTGAAACAGAGCAGCACGGACATCACCTGATAAAACCTGCGGAAGACGCGGATTCCCCGTTCCTGGGAAAGGCTTCCCTTATCCTCTGCCGTTTCCTGTTTTTCCCTGGTCTGCCGGAACTCCTGTTCTGTATAAGCCTCCATGGGCAAAACAGCATCCTGGTCCGGAACCTGAATCTCTATCCCGTCTGCAAGGAGGTCCGCCCCCTTATCCACCCATTTTCTGAACCTCAGCCACCGGCTTCTTTCATAATCATCCCTTCTCCTGCTCATCCCGTTCCTCCCTGCGGATTGCCTTTATTTTCTTCAAGGTTATGAAAAACAGAATACTCGTTACCCCCGCCCCCACCGCTGCCTCTGTAATGGCTAAATCCGGTGACTGGAGCAGAATCCAGATAACGCACATAATCAGGCTGTATGACATAAAAATGATGATGGAGGTCAGAAGGTCCTTTGCAAACGCAACAGATACCGCACACACAATAAGGCAGACCAATAAAATAATTTCAAATATTCTCATGCTTTGTCCCCGCTTTCATCTGGGTCTTTTGGATGGGATTTATCGATTACAAGTATTTCCCCCAAATCCTCGTCCGTCATTGCCTCCAGCCGGCTAATCATATGGCCCGATACAGGTCCTGCTGTCCAGAAAAACAGGATGACCAGAAACAGCTTCAGGGAATCCATGGAAATTCCCCTCATGACTATCAGACCGATAAACACAAACAGAATTCCCAGGGTATCTCCCATTGCCGCTGCATGCATCCGGTTCAGAGCCTTGTGAAAGCGGTTGACCCCGAAAACCGACAGCACCATAAACAGGATACCGATAAACAGAAAGGATGCAGATAATGATAATTTTAGCCATTGCACCGTCATATATCTCCCTCCTCCTTTTTACACAGCCTGTCCTCCTGCCCTTCAGACTGATGTTTCAAATTATCGTCAATGGCATCCAAGTCTGCTTTCATTTTCTTATGCTGCAGATAAACGCCTGTATAGACCTTGCACAGAACCACTACCCCCAGAAAACTGAGCATGGCATAAATCAGGCAGACATCCACCAGATAATTCTCATCCAGATACACGGACAGAATTGCGATAATCATGATAATCATGGTCCCTGTCATATTAACAGCAATAATCCGGTCCGCAATTCCCGGTCCCAGGACAGAACGGACCATACTGACAATGATTAACAGAGCCAGCACAATGACGGCCGCGGCCAGAAGAATATCATACACCTGTTCGATTACCTCCATCTCTCTTCCTCCGCCTCCATTTCCTCCAGCAGTTCCACAAATACGGACTCTTCCATTCCCTCAGCCAGTTCCCGGTCCAGGCAATGGACGCAGAAACGGTTTCCCTCCACTGATACGGTTATGGTTCCAGGTGTCAGGGTTATGGAATTAGCCAGCATAACCTTGGCCAGTCCGGTTCTGAGAGCTGTTTCAAAATATACAAAGGCAGGCTCCGGCTGCAGCTCCGGCGAAAGGATAATTTTAAGTACACACACATTGGCCCTGACAATTTCCTTGACCAGCACCCAGAAATATCTGACAAACAGAGGAATCAGTTTGAAGAGCAGTAATTCCTTCCTCATGCTGTATTCCATGAATCTGCACATAAAATAAAAAAGTGCGGCTGAAATTACAACGCCAAATACGCAGATTTCTGCTGTCACCTTGCCGTTTAAAATCAACCACACTGAAAAAAACAGAAGAAACATAGGCTTACCCCCCTTTGCCTGGTCTCCTTCTACCGATTACAGAATATTATACTGCTGTTTCCGGTCAAATACAAGAATATAAAGGCCGGCCGCTGCTGCCATAAGAGATAGCTTTAAGCCCTTACTTTTGCTATACTCAGTTATATCCACTACTCCCTTTATCCCCTACTATCTTCCCCCTGATTTTCCCCGGCTAATCCTTCGACATTTAGCGACATAATTTAACGTTTTTTGTCGTCTTGTCTTACTTGATAAAACCCCCATCCCCGGTTTAACTTTACAGGAGTCAACTGATATCGGGAGGAATCATCATGAAATACGAAAGAGAAACCTGTAACCTGCTCCGGCACCTCGGCGTCAACAACTCCTATGTGGGGTTCCGCTATACAGTTTATGGTATCATCCGCGCAATTGCCAATCCGGAACTGCTAATCTACATATCCAAAGGACTTTATGTGGAAATTTCTGCGGAATACCATACATCCACTGGCTGTGTGGAACGGAATATCCGCACCATTATCAGCACCATATGGGCCCATGGAGACCGGAACCTCTTAAATCAGGTCTTTGGCTTCAATTTGGAACAGAAGCCGCGAAATGGCGCCTTCATAGATGCGCTCTCTCACTATGTTGTGGAACACTACTACGACTGATTTTTGTAAAATGTGTTTAGGGTGTACGTCTGCTTATTGCCAGGACATAATTTACAAAATCACAGAAAGCGAAGAGTGGCCGGGCCCGATACCATCGGGTCTGTTTGCTGCACTCATAAGTTTCCCTGGAACCGCGCAGCTCCTCCGGAAACAAAAAAAGCCCTGTAAACACAGGACTCTTACGTATGCGGCTAACAGGACTCGAACCTGCACGGTTTCCCAATGGGACCTAAACCCATCGTGTCTGCCAATTCCACCACAGCCGCAAATATAAAAAATGCGGGTGGCCGGACTTGAACCGGCACGGTATCGCTACCGAGGGATTTTAAGT